>Ga0181612_163661_pt1 | contig 24941 bp, 16 predicted proteins | sample HoacroProtozoa21_FD_119630 | JGI IMG/M metagenome (GOLD analysis project Ga0181612, IMG submission 119630) | Hoatzin crop microbial communities from Cojedes, Venezuel. Combined Assembly of Gp0051906, Gp0051904, Gp0051908
AGCGTGTCAACCACACCACACAGCTTGGTGTCATTGGCAAACTTGCTGAGGGTGCACTGAGTCCCCCTGTCCATGTCACCAACAAAGATATTAAACAGCACCGGCCCCAGTACAGACCCTTGAGGCGCACCACTCATCACTGGTCTCCACCTGGATGTCGAGCCACTGACTGCAACTATTTGAGTGCCTCCATCGAGCCAGTTCCTTACCCAATGAGTGGTCCATTTGTTAAATCCATGTCCTTCCAATTTAGAGACACGGACAGCATGCGGGACAGTGTCGAATGCCTTGCACAAGTCCAGGTAGATGATGTCAGTTGTGGGATGGGGGATGTCTGTAGCTAATAGAACCTTTCAAATTCATGTTCCAACCATTAAGTTTTTGTCAGAGACTTTTATTCTGATTCATGTTTCTTCCAAATTATGATTGGGAATCATATCTGAATATTCACAATTATAGGATGTTCCCATAAAATCCTTCTTCTCCAGGATTTTTCTAGCAGATAAGAATCCTTTGTCAACACCTGAAGCTCAGAATGAAGTTTGAAAAGACAGTCTGCCACTTTTTATTTTGTGGATGCTTACAAGTTTTGGAGACTTCCAAACTTTGTCACCAGAGATCTTCCTTTATTTGCTCAGGGAAGGGGGATGACTTACAAATTCTCTTTTTTCTGGATTGGCTAGATTATACAACACTGGATAGACTATCTGGGATACCGTATAACTCAAGTATGGTGAAGCGCTTCCATTTTTTGCTGCACATTTTAAGCAGAGTTTTTAAACTACAAAATACAACTACTGCTGAAGTCAAGCAATTGCTACTAGATGTATCTCACCAGAGGTCATTAATCACATTCTTTCTTCATTTGTCAGTTCTTCACAGGTCTAATCTACGAGAGCTCATCATCCTTAGTCCAGCGCTATTTGTATTCCAGATGTTCTAAGCCAGCTGGGAAAACGCTTCTTCAATTGCAGCCTGCCCTTACAGTTCTCCTAATTACTTATCTTTATCTGATGTTCCTTTGGAAAGACACTTGTGCAGTCTTTTTTACTTAAGGCTCATCTCTTTCTTTCCTAGATCCTTACTTGTTAGATACCGAGATGTAGAATATGCACAGGCCACTTCACAGAAAAGTTGGTTCCACGCATTGTTCTTACTTTCCTCCCTGAGCCTTAGTTCTTGAAAGATGCAAGTATGCATTGCAGGGAACAGAAATTTGGAAGTCATGGCCTGTTTAGTACTTGACTACTAAGGAGGCGGGGTTTTTTAGTAAGGAGTTTTTTCAGGTTCCAGTAGTCATTGTTACCTGGTTTTAGTGGTAGGTGAGATGGGGTGGGAGATGGATGAGTTCAAAAATTGAAACTTGGAAGAACCACAGTTGTCTGTTGTTTATAGGTTTTCATAAAGTCAGTTTTCCTGAAGTATTTTCATAACCCTTTGTCTTTTTTTATAAAACATGAGATCTGTTTCTTAACTAAAGATACAGGGACTACTACAGGAGACAAGAATCCTGTATTGGGGGTGCTACTTTTGTGTTTAAGATGCCGTCGAGCTTCACTGTGAGCACGCTTGCACACTAGCACCTCACGTTTTCAACTGGAAGGGATATCAGTGGCATTAGTAACAGAAGATGGAACATGTGTGTGTTTCAGCTTTTGCTCATTCAGTTCCTCCCATGTTACTGGCTTTCTCTGTGGTAGTGTATTTTAACATACACATGAACTGCAGTTATTTAAAATTGATATTTTTTTTTTCTTTTAGGTATTGTCCAAACTGTAAAGAACATCAGCAAGCTACCAAGAAGTTAGACCTGTGGTCACTGCCCCCTGTATTGGTAGTTCATCTAAAGCGCTTTTCCTACAGCAGATATATGAGGGACAAGTTGGATACGTTGGTTGAATTTCCAACAAAGTAAGAAACCTGAATATGTTGGTGCTAGAAGTGTAAAAGGTGGCATGACTGGGACACATGCTTAATCCAGCAATTAGGTAAAATGGTTTTGTTCTTGGTTTCCATGTGTGGATCCAGTAAACACTGATGACAAAATGCTTGTAGGTGAAAAGTATGAACTTGGAAAAATAAGAATAGTAAAGTATGGAAGAACTCTATCAATAGTTTTGGCTAAGATTACTGGTTCCTATTCCACTGCTTACAGAGTGAAAGAGATGCACTGTCAGCATGGTCTGGCATATGTGTTTTTTGTGGGGAATATAAAGTAAAGGGCTCAAAGACCACCAGAATGTGAAATCATTAAAAATATTATTAACATGACCTTCTTTTGGTTGTTTTTTTTTGTTTGTTTTGTGTTTTTTGGGTTTTTGTTTTTTTGTGTTTTTTGTTTTTTTTTTTAACAGTGACTTGGACATGTCAGAGTTCCTTATTAATCCCAATGCAGGGCCTTGCCGCTACAATTTGATTGCTGTCTCCAACCACTATGGAGGAATGGGAGGAGGGCATTGTAAGTTGATTTCAAGTATCATCATTCTACATGTCAGCTTTCTTTCCATGTTTATTTTGATTTAAGTACTGATTGCTTCGAATCAATGGCATTTTTTAATGGTTGAGGGACAATTTTTTTCATCACCTTGAAATGCTCTCACAAGTATTCTAACACAAAAATGTGTATGAAATGAGCTTTCAAGGAAAATTGTAGGTTCTTCTGTACTTCTAGCTATGCATATTTTGCAAAGAGAAAACGTAAGAACTCCGTAAGAGCTACTGTACTCTTAGAACTGATTTTTTCTTGTCTGTCGTTGTACATTGTGCATCTCCTTTAAAGAAGAGAAAAAATCAAATGAAAAATGAGAAAGTGACTGAGGGATTTTATTTTGACTGTCCTTTCTGACTCTACATTTTCTTTAGAATGGGAACGTTTTTGGTTAAGCTTTCTTGGCTTTAAAAAAAAAGTGTGACTATGCCTCATAGTGGTAATAGGGTTTGGTTGGTTACATGTCAAGTGTTTGTCAGTAACAGACTCTAGCAGCTGATTGCGTTACACCTATGAAGATACAAAGTCCTTAGATGTATTTTTTTGTCCTAGATACTGCCTTTGCAAAAAATAAGGATGATGGAAAATGGTACTACTTTGACGACAGTAGTGTGTCCACTGCATGTGAGGACCAAATAGTGGCAAGTACCTTTCGTGTTTCTAAAACTGGGACTGTTGATGATGTTTTCTGCTTGAGGGTGGAAAAATGAAGAGTAAATCATGAACCTTGCAGTAAATTTGTACGTAGCAGTTTGCATTCTTTCAAAGGACAGTACAAAACAAACGTGGGTTGCTCTGACATGCAAAAAGAACTTTATGAAAGCTTCGGATTTCTTTGTAATTTTACCTTGTAGACTTGTAAGAAAAAAAATTTATAACTTGGATTGTAAATGTTTTGTCTGGAGCCTCATGAGCATATATTACACTTCTCTCCTTTCCAGTCCAAAGCAGCATATGTGCTTTTCTACCAGAGACAGGACACGATCAGTGGAACTGGCTTTTTCCCTCTTGACCGGGAAACTAAACAAGGTGCTTCAGCTGCCACAGGCATCCCACTAGAAAGTGATGAAGACAGCAATGAAAATGACAATGATATAGAAAATGAAAATTGTATGCACACTAACTAATGGAAGAACCAGAAGCCATAAAAGAGACTTTCTAACTGGGGATACCTATGGAAAGAGTGAAAATGCCCACCAAATTAAGAATAAAAATCTGAGATGGGGAATTTCAGATAACGGAATGTAAATCTTTATGACATTTTAACATGTGCAGTACTTGAAGTGAAACAATAAAAACTTAAACAGAAATTGTCTCTAATGCATTTACAGTCTTGTATTCACAAGCTATATATAGGAAATCACAAATAAACCCCTTTTAAGTTTTCTGCTGCAGTTCTGATGGATTATGTTTTCTTTTGTTTTGGATGTGAGTTAATAACTAAAATGTTAAATCTGTGGACTTCTGACATTTATTTTCTTAGTACTGCAAGAATACTACTGCCAGGTCTGGTTTCTGGATGAATATATACATGTTCCTTAGGCTGTCACACAGACTATTAAGTAAAAATGTCATAAATATGTAAGCAGTAGTTTTCTTGAAACAGCAGATTTTTGTTTCTCCCTAAATTTTTTTTTTTTTTTAATTCGGTCACAATAGAAGAAATAGCTTGAAAAGGTGTTTTAACCTTTTGTGATATAGTTGAGCATCCAGAATATTATGTTCATCTTACTGCTGCTGTGGAACAGGTTCTGGATTTCATGCTGCATTAACAAAAAAGTTTTTCAATTAAATGTAAGTATCCTTTGTTGCTTGTTGGAATCTACTCTGCAGACATAATTCCTGTTATCTTGCTTATAAGACATGCATAATTCTAATCTGGTGTCAGTCCAAAATTTGAAATTGTGCTGTAAGATCTCTCTCCCCATTTTTTGTAGTTTGACGGCTTGCAAACTACTCAGTAGTAGGGTCCGAGTTAATAGTATTCTGTATCCATAGTAAGGACTGCGTATCAGGCTTAGAGGAGAATTTTTTCAGTATGACCTGCCTTTAAATTGTTAACAAACAAAATGACTTTAAAGGTAGGCCTGTTCATTTTCTTTGTGTGTTCCTGATGGAATTCACCACAGCCTTACAGCATATCTGAAAAGGTAACTCGTTGTAAGAGAATTGGCATTTGCATGTTCAAGTCAGAACCTGTACAGTATGTAAGGCGTACAAACTTTGAATTGGATTTTAGTTATGTTCGGGGGTCCAGGATGCCAAAAGAAGTGTGACAGTTTGAAACATTATTTTAAGTTGCTGCTTTCCCTTTGATCTAGTTGGAAGAATGTATTGTTGATCTGTATACAATACTGCCTTTGAGAGGGGCTCTGAAGTGCGGGGGCACACTTCACATATCTACTACCTGGAGAGTTGCTCTGTGTCCCGCTGCTTAAACAAATAATTTAAAAAAGAAAAAAGCAAAAAGTATGATGTTCTTCACTTGAACTAATCAAATACAATAGGTTATAAATTGTGTATTGTAAATAAAAGTTCACTCTGTGAGTGCACATTTTGGTAAATTATTTATTTATGTTAGCATTAAAAAGTTTTAAAAATTGCATTTGACCAGGATATAAATGAGGTATGTTGGACATGGCTTTGCTTTATACCTTGATATTAAAACTGGTGTTTCATCCTGGTATTTTAAAGCTGCTTTGAGGTTTTTGGTTTTTTTTTAATGTAAACTAACCTCCTGCATGACAGAGGTTAAAATTTTGTCTGCACTTGAGTTCACTTGGGTTTACATTTGAAATGCGCATGTTTATTTATACAGATTTCAATAAAGCTATTCAAGGCCTTATTTAGTCCTCCATTTTCTTACGAATTCTTCTCCCACAGTGTTTGTGTAATGGATGGTCTTTCTCTAAGACTTAGATTATCATTACGAAAATTAAATATGACCAACATGGAATGAGATTAATAGCACTTCCAGAAGACAGTGTATTTAAAAGGGATTCTATCCTGTCATTGGCTCTAAAAAATTTGTAAGGTTGAAAAAAAATGGTTTAATACCATGAAAAGCTATTATATATTTTTAAAAGTAATACGATAACAATAATTAATCAAATGTGAAGATACAAACTCCGAGATGGTTGGTGAAGTGAGGCAATAGATTTAAGATTAGACAAACCATAAGGGGCGGGGTGGGGGGTGATACAAACTTTTGGCTTAAAACTTTGTGTCTAGGTGTGGAATACAGTAACCCAGTACAAAGCTATGCACTAAATAGCTTGGGAGTTTAACTTGCTTATTTTAATCATAGCACTTGAGAGATGAGATTTATCTGTGGAGTAGAAGAAGTAATTGAAGAGACGTGATTATCTGTTTGAAGAACACACACAAAGGTCCCCTTACGTTCATATTCCAGTGGTTTTCCTATATCACGTTAGCCTAGAACTTGCTGGGAAGAACCACGAAGGAGCAAAGGATCTGATTTGACTCATCAAAGTCTCACTTCAGAGTTTGTAGATCGGAGCTTTAATATCTGATAACTCGGGCTCCTAACGCACTTCATACTCCCTTTGAAAATGCAGATATATAGACATATATGGGATCTCATATTTGAAGGAATGTACTTACTTACCTAGTCACAGTTAGATTGTCCAGATAGAGTTTAAAAGGATATTGAGCAAAGTTAACATTTCATTAACCTAGCAAAATCTGTTCCTTGTCTAAAACAGAGACTGATGACGTGTTTAGACTATCTACATTTCTGTAGTGATAATTCAGTATATTAACAGAAAACAAGGAATCTCAAAAAGAAAAACCAGCAAAATTCCTGACCAAGTTTGTTTGTTGGTTGTTTTTTAATAACTTTCTTCTTGGAACAGTGTTACCTGATTCAAAACTTACGTTTGGGGCCTGTTACCAGTAAGAGTTCTCCAGAATGCTGCTTCCATACCTTGGGAGAGAAGGCAAAATTTAATGAGGTCTCTTGTGTTCTGGGACCTTTCGTAAAATGTGGAAATTCTTGAAAAATGGCAGTTAGGAAAAAATTACATAGTTTCTAATTTTTTTTTGTTTTTATTGTTAATTTGGCTTCCAAGATGACACACACTGGGTTTGCAAGCTTCCTAATCAGATGTAAAAATCTGTAAGAGTTCTATATGGCTGTTGCAAAGGTTTCTGGGAAGTCAGCCAAGTTGTGAGTTTCATAAAACTATTATGCATTCACACATAAGATACGACAATTCACCCAGTGTAGACATGCTTAAAATTAAAACTACAGAAAGCATATTATTCTTCACGATGTCTATCAACAGTTATTGTCACTCAACTAGTCATTTATATAGAGAAGAAAGAGTGTCCTGACATCTCCCTATCAGTCACCGCTGATAAAAATCTACAGTATGACTTCTTTTTTCAATTACACGACAGCAAGCTTTTTGATGGCTCTAAGTATCAGCATAAGCCCCAAAACATTAGGATACAGTTAACCTTGTTAATGTGAGAGTTACAGAAATGAAACAGTCGGTGGCAGAAGACAGCCTGCAATTCCCAGTTACTCCACTTTTGTGACAGCAATACATCAAGACCTGGCTGGGAGGGAAGGGGGGGTGAAGAGATACTGCCCAGGACCTCTTGTGTCACTTGGCTTCAGACAGCGTTCTGGATGCTCCGGTGCAGATCATTCCCCTGGTCTCTTCTCAAGTTGGAGTCCTACCTGCCTTCCTTGCACACTGAAGCAAAGTTTGCATCTTACGGTTGAGATGACAGATGAGAAAAACTGTCGGATATTACCCTGCCAGATGATGTAGGAACACCTCCCACATCTACAGCTAGTTGGTAGTGGGGAGGCCATGGTGACCCCTTCTAGTTTTCCCAGCAAGTTTGTGCTGTGTGATGGAGTGCAAAGTATTTTTTAAGTGTTTTGAATTCTTTAAGGGGAGGTTGGTATGGCAGGCAAAGAAATTAATTGGCAAACCCACCAGTTTTCTTCAAAAATGATGCCGCCTTCTTTGATGTCAGACTCTGTAATTTCAGAGTATGGTTTCTCATTGTTTCTAAGTACTAGTTACTTTGACAAAGCAAATCAATATAAACGTAGCGAAACACAATTCAAATGAAAGCTACATTCTGAATCTGCAGGCAAATTGCATTCTCCCCTTCGTGTTTTTTAGTGCTTTTCCCTTGGGGGGCAAACAAATTCTGAAAACACTTCCACTTTCTTCGTTCCAACATTGCGTGCTCCTGAGGCAGGCAGAGAGACCTGTCTTACTGAAAAGAAGTTAGCATGGAAACCCTAGAAGAGTCCAAATGTGACAAATTTGTGAATAATTATCCCATTAACTAGGGAATGAACTGGGCAGCATTAACAGTCATCCTGGGCCAGATAATGCAAAAGCTGATACAGGACTCCAGTGATAAAGAATTCCCATCAGTCAGTATGGTTTTAGGAAAAGTAAGTTCCGGTTTTTGTTATTTTGGGGTGGATTTTTATTATTTTGCTATTGTAGGGGTTCAAAATTCAAAAAGATAATTGATAAATATTATATATGGTGCATCTAGAATTATTCAAGTGCTTGGCACTTAATTATCACATGAAGTATCACACTGTAGCATGATGTGTGAGCACGTTGTGTGAGTGTAGTGCAGGTCACTCAACACGAAGATTAGGAGCTGACCAACAGTCTCAAAATAGTTTCCATTAGGAACAGGCTGCCCTGAGGGGTTGTGGAGTCTCCCTTTCTGGAGATATGCAAGACCCGCCTGGACAAAGTCCTCTGCAGCCTTCTGTAGGCGACCCTGCTTCGGCAGGGGGGTTGGACTAGATGACCCACAGAGGTCCCTTCCAGCCCCTGCCATCTGTGATTCTCTGATTCTGATCCTTCACATCATTTTAAACATTTTGAGCTGAAAAAAGTATCCTTCTCTCTCACACGCATATGCATGCACACACAAATTACGCCTAGAGCCATAGCAGTACTGCATTTTGTCCAGGCGACATCAAGGGCCAACTGATACATACCGTGGATATAACCAGTTCTGTGCCATTTGGATCTAGAGACCAGCCCCATCTCTCTGAAGCCTCCATAACTTACTTCAAGAGCCAGCTTTTGAGGTAATCTATACTGCGTTTTCCTGAAGGGCCAGTTTAGTGTGGGGGACACCATATGTTAGGTAGCCCCCAAGCATCAGGTGAAAATAGCTTCCTACTGAACCTATTATCAAAACAGATGCTAAACCACCAGGCTTACATACGCCTGCTCTGAGCCTACTGCTGTCTCTGTCCACTACGTGTTGCCAGAGGTTTCAGAGCCTCTGGCACAGCGATCTCCTCCACAGCGAAACAGCAGTCAGCAAGTATTGCATGCCTGAACTCTGTGACATTCAGCCCCATGACCTCCACCTCAACACACCCATGCTGGTTTTCCAATTGGCCAAGTCTACTGTGGATGAGATCAACAAAAATATAAATACATGCACTTGGTTTAAAAGAAGAATGATCTCATCCCCTAGCCAAAGATGAATGTGAATAAAACTGTTTGAAGACTATTATGGATTCAGAGCAGGAAACAAGGCTTTTAAACACAGTCTTTACTGAATAAGAGAACTGATGGACACCATGTGGAACGCACTAAATGTCATATGCAACAAGAGTAACAAAGCAACAACAGTACTAAAAATCAAAAACAAGACAGGATGGTGGTGTGGCAAAGAAAAATCTATGGCCATGCTTTCCAAAAAGAGCTCCTAACCACTTCTCTGAGAACATGCCCTAAACATCTCGCTTTGGGGTGAATGGCCTTGATTTCAAGCTGCATGTGAAGTGCAGTTCTAACTTCATACGCAGCGCAAAGCAATAGCTGCATTCAAAAACACTAGCTGTATAGATAAACGACTCACTTTTATTTGTCCCTAACTGGTATGGAAGTTCAGGTAAAGCATACAGTCCACAAAACCAATATACACCATTACAATGGTTGTCTGTTCACTAAAAATGTGAACAAATTACTTCCAACCTGTATCTGAGAAAGCAAAGAGAGGTGTTCAACATACAGGAGCCTAAGCTGCCAGCAGAGTAAGAACGGAGGAGCAGAAAACTGTTTGGTCAGCTTTGAGTTCAAAGACAAGTCACAGCATACATAACATCCAAACTGGATTATTGTGACACTGGCAATTACAGAAAAATCTTTCTTTTCCTGGTCATGCCTACAGCATACTTGAAAGTCAGTCAGTCTCCATATATATGGCTTTGGACTTGTTGGGTAGTCGGATTCATTCTCAGTCTATCAAAGATCTTATGTCATATTGAATGTCCATGAAAATCACATTATATACGTGCTTACACAGTTTTGAACTGAATCCTAATTTACATTTTAGTAATTTTTTTCTTTTTTTTCTGCTGGAAATGCAGCAATCTCAGTAGCTTACAACAGAAAACCTAACACAGAGACATGCTTCTCATGGATGCTGTGGGTGTGCCAAGCACCAAGGAGTATATAGAGCAACTATAAGAGCTGTAATTATTTGAAAATGCTTTTTTTGAAGGTCCTATATTAATGCCTCTCCTTTTATGTGCAAACTTACAGGAAGCAGATAAACCTTTACTTTCTTCCAATACATCTGTTGAAACACTAATGGAAAGTTTATCTTCAAGAATAAGTCTGTAATGATGGGCTTTGCAGCAACAGACAAAGACCGGTACCTTGTTTTGTTTGCATGCTGTGTAAATTATCTGTTTTGCAAGTTTTTCCTGCTTCTAAACTGCATTTAATTCTTTCCAGAGAATGCACAGGTTGTTTTGGTTTTGGGTATTTTGTGTGTGTGTATGCACACATATAATTTCTACTTCATAAGCTCCACTGTAGTGCATACTCTGCTTGCATTTTCCTGGAATTTCCATAACCCAAAATTTGTTACGTATACTTCGTGCATTAATAGTGAGTTCTGTAGTTGTCTCCACTGATATGCAAGCTAGCACTGTATACGTCCCTGTCCTGCAAAAGACCAGTCTAATTCATCCTTCCTTCACAAAATGCCACCACCAGTATACCATTTGTCACATTTTCAGTTCTTTGTCAAATCTCTTCTTTCCAGTACAGCTACCTAACAGCAGTTACTGCCAATGTTAAGCTTTTAATATTGAAACAAAACAGCTTCAGTAACTTGTCAATACATTTAATTAAAAAACAGACTATACACCTTGGGTGGGGTTTACCAAAGCTCCCAAGCTAGGTTCCTTTTCACATTCTGTTGCACAAACTGAAGTGGGTGTTTTTCAAGGTGCCTACAAGTAAAATATCCAAGGGAGCAGGGATTGTAAAGCTGCCAGCTTTCAAAGTACCTCAACATATCATCTGCAGCATCTAGAATACAGCATGTCAACAGGCTGTCACAGCCGTAGTCTGAGACTTAACGGGATGGCACAGCATGTTAATTTTACTGCATTTTAACACAGGCCAATGTGTGCTTTGTGAACATGAAATTAACATTAAATTTTCTGATTTGCAGAAGGTTTTATGGTTAATATATTGTGTATAACATTTCCAAGGCTCTAAAGATTACTGGTATAACTTTTCAGCTTAACTTTCATTCAAGTAGGGGCTTTTTCTATTTTTTTTTTTATTTAGTAGCTATCATCTGCAGCTGCCATCACCCCTCCAAATATCATTACAATTATTCTTAAATCTACAAGGCAAACCATATATCTGATTAGGAGTAAATCTATAGTTTTAAGATAAAACTATTAACATTTGAACTGAAATTAAGTAATACAATAAATGATGAAATGAAAACCAACAATTACTGCTAGAAGAAAACTACTAAGGATTCAGAGATTGTTTTCCAAGAATTGTTGGGTATTCTGTTCTTCTATCCTTATTCACATTTCCATTTAATTAAGAAAGGTGTGTAATAACCATTCTATAAAGAATAAAAAAGAAAAATAAATGAATTGAAAACGCATCATCACAGCTCAGTTATGCTGCGATTAATTTTTGAGCACCATCTGCTGGTCTGCTTCTAAAACAACAACCAAATTTCTCAACTGCTGGTAACCTCTAGATACATAGCAGGCCTGTATTGACTTACCACTTCTTTTGTTACATATTTATTAAAAGTTCCCACAAGTCATGCATTATTATCATACTAGAGGAAATAATAAAATTAATGTAGTAATGGACAGCTATAGAAGAGATGTGTTGGAAAGGTTAAAACAGCTGCTCCGTGGTTAACATAGGTTGAGATAAGCCTGTCACAGTGAGGTTTTTAAGCTGAAAAGGTTTCTAAAGTACACTGAAAATGAAAGCAACTTGGCCACTGTTTTTGTCTTAACGTACCATATGTCACCTCTACCACAACTCTTGTCAGCAAGGAAAGAAGAGATATCACTGCCGTCTTTTATTTCTTGCAGATTCTCAGATACCACTGGAAAGTGGTGGAGAGAAATCTACAGACAGAACCTCATCCTCAAATATATCATCACAATTACTCTTGCTCCTAGCAATCCAGTGCCATCTGCTTTTCTTGTCTTTCTTTTTACTCCGTTCCAGAAAGAGAAAGACCTAACATTTCCTCTGGGACAAGATGACAAGTTCCCATGTTTAGGAGTCTGGATTCTGACGGGGTTAACTATTAGCAAATCTGGAGCCGCCTTCTTTTCTCCTTCTCCCTAGAACACTAAGCAAATATTTGCTTAATTTTGAACTTACCAAAATATTTTGTAACATAAGAAATCTGTACTTGCTTTCTGTTAAAGATTAGTATAAAATTTACACCCTTCTTGAATTGCCTTGTAATGTTCAGTTTAGAAGAGAGCATTTGCATCTTGCCACTTTCTTCCAACATTTTGACAAATATACTTAAATACCACACACACATATAATGAAGTAAGGTATTTTTAAAATATCAATAATTTAAATAAAAATATTAGTATTAAACTGAAGGTATAGTCTTCAAGGCCTATATATAAAATGCTGGTCCATTAATATGCTGAACAGTTATTTAATTAATTTGAGTACTGAATTATTGGATAGACACTAGCAGTTAATTGAACTAATAATTTATATGTATTCCACAACTGCTTTGTCTACTGCTCAGAATATTGGAGTCAATCTGGGTATATTCTGTGTAACAGTCAGTATTTCATAGTAGACTTGTCAGCGTAAAATCTTGATTCCTACAATATTCCAACAAACACTTGAACCTTTTTTCTTTTTTCATGTTGAAGTAAATAGGACTGCTTCTATACTTTTAGCTAACCATGTATGTTCAGGATTGAGACTCTGGAGCCCTGTGGAGGCTTGCAAAAATTTAAATCCAAGTAAAAGAGCACACAGAAGACTACTGTTCATTAATGGAGTCTTTTCAGAATTGAAATATACTTAATACTTCAAGGAACACTAACACTTCATACAGGAGAAAAAATGTCCAAGTTGTTAGTCTGGATGAAGATGGTTCTAAAAACAGAAAGCACAATGAATTCTTAATACGCATTAGTAATTTGCAGGAATTCCAATGGCTTTGATACAGAGTTTCCTTTACAAGAATACTGATAGTAGAGTTAGTCCAAAAGTGAAGATCCTGGAATAACACAAATGTTTCTGCACCTGTTTTAATATTCCAACTAAGACATTAGTTTTGCATTTGCAAAACAGCAGTTTAAAGGCTTGGTTTGTGCTCATTTTTTTTTTCTAAAAGGGGTAGGTATACTACAAGGAAAACATCTAAAGAACTTTTTATTTATCACTGTTTAACAGAGAAGGAAAATTAACTAAAAATTTTAACACAACAGTTTATCTAGTTGCCTGGTTGTATCTAGTTCTCTTCATCTTTTCACACGAACAACTTCGTTCTTTTGGGTCACAGTGATACACTTCATAAAGTTCTACCAGTCCCATGATACTCTGTCCAGCACCCAGTAACATCCTGATGCACAGGATCTGTTCTTTTATAATTCCACATTGGCACCACCCCACTTATTACAGGAAATGGCTAGAAGGTGCTGCACAAGTTACTAAATCTCATCATAAGCAATAATTAGTTGTAAAACATTCTTATCTCAACAATTCAAAAATACAGTCCGATGAAATGCAGTTTACATTGTTAAAATAGTGATGTTACCAACAAGAGTTCCAAGTGAGCTCACAGTTTATATCTAAGTATAGCACAGCAAGCACAACATTGAGGGTTTTTTGGCTGTGGTTTTAGAAGCATTAACCATCAGTTGGGAGTACCTGCAAATTTTCAGCGAAGTTCCTTCCTCAGTTCCCAGAGGCTCCCTTTTGATGCTCTGCTAAAGTTTCAGGATGTTTTTCTTGTTGCATCCTGCTTCAGTTCCAAGATATAAGCCCCCCTGCAAGTCATCTATAAGTTTCAGCCTTCCAAGGAAAAAAAATAAAATAGAATGCCCATCTAAGGAAGAACTGCATCCTAATAAAAGATAGAAACAGACTACTAGCAATTAATATACAAAGTAGCATGCAACAGAACTAGGAGAATCTTTTAGACCGAATTCTGCTCTAAGAAGTCCACAGTTCTTTCCTGTTACAGATGTGTGTATGAGAGGAAACAGAATTCCTATATATATTAAAGACTTCCATTTAAAATGCTTATATTGATTTCCTGGTTCAGCTGACATTTAGTAACATAGCAGATGCCACCAAAGTGAAAGACTAGTTTCAAGTTTCCTTGCATCTTTCTGCATTTCCCTGAATTGTTAGTCAATAGTTGCAGTGGACTTCAGGGTAGACAAGAGCTGACTACATAAATTCCAAAAGCCTGGATTTGTTTACAGAAAGCAGAATTGTTAGTATCTTTACCATTGGTATTCTTAGGCAATATAAGATCAGATATTTGCAGAAAGCAGATAAAAGTATCAGTTCTTAATTTAAAGTAACAAACTTCCTGTGCCACGTTACCTGTATTTTGCATGTGCAAGAAATGAAATTCGGTCTCTTACCCAGTTTCACAATGACTAATTTCTCCTTGAAGTATCATGGCATGGGTCTTCAGCGCACCTGCAGCATCGGCAGGATTGACAGCTACATCATTCCCTCTGTTAAAGCTTCTCACACTCTCATCTCTCTGCCTACAAAGTCAGAATACTGATCCAGCTCACTCATGGTCTTTTCCTATTACAGTGCCCTGTAAACCACTTTCTGCAGTATACAGGGAACACAGGGCTGAAGGGAGGAATCACAAGGAAGAAATGATTGATTCCCACTGCTTTCGTAGCTGGACCTGAACTAAGAAAATTGGCAGTGCTTCACACCTCTAGGTTCTAGCTCCTCTTCCTCTCTCCAACACACTGGTTTAAAACTGCTGCATCCACATGCTTTTCCCAAAGTTTAGACAAGCCCAACAGAGCCTACCAGCAATGATTTGATATGCCATCAATTATATATTTGCATTTCATCACTGAGGCCTACCCTTCTTCTACAAAACCAGGATTAAATTTCTGAAGGACTGAAAATGTCAATTATCCTATGGTGACTGGGTAACTTCACACTTGTCCCACCTCTCCAGGCAGGCTTCATGGTGGTTTCTGAAGCCTCTGGAACGACCAGCACGCTATAAATGGTACTTTGATAATCAGATTTCTACACAAAATGGGCTACACCATAATCTTTTTGTTTAGTTTAAAAATTACTGTCCTATTAGAAGAAAGAATCTTTTTTTCCATCCCACTGCCCAGTCATTAGATGCAGATTTAATATATGTTGTTAAACATATGAATTGAGTCTAAGAGCATGATTTGTCTCGCACTGCAGGTAGACTAGCACTGTTACAAATGTTTGGTGTCAGCACATAGCATGCAGCTCATTCAAAATGCTGTAAAACAATGTATTATGCTATTGTCTTATACCTTACCTCCTTCAAAATTTCATTTTAGGGATTTTTCTCTTGTCTGGAAGACAGCTAGCTACATAGTCCTGGGAAGGTAATAATCCTTCTGTGAAAACTCTTATTATTTTAAGACACCTATTATTCTGTAGTAGGCCAATGCCAAGAATTTTAATGTAAAGAAAAATAGATGGATGAGAAAAGACTTTGTGCTTCACACATCAGAGTACTGAGCTGGGATATAAAAGGACCTGATTCAAAGGTCAGGCAATCCTTTCCGTGAAGCAATAAAACAGAGGAAAGATAGAAGGAGCAAATGAGCAAAAGTAAATTTATGTGACCTGAACATTGTTTAAATATGCTCATGTTTTATCATCTCTTTTCCTTTTTTTTTTTGTTAGTGCCTAGTGGAGTGACTTCTTCAATCAAACAGCGTAGGAAGGTACTTGTGTTTGCCTCTTCTCAGCTAACACATCTCTTGCGATATGACAGAAAAGAGCCTGAAACTTACTTGCTGAAGTTCATTAGAAACATTTATTTTCTATCATATACAAAGGCAGGATGAAAGGAAAAAGCTAGTGCTCAGCAAAAGGGAAAGAGTTTTAAATATATGCCTCTGTCACCATGTAACTTCTTTGCCCTGTAGTGTCTATCTTTAATCATTTAGATTTTATCCAAGCAGTCAGTTTTGGCTTTAAAATAAAATACTTGTCTTTTGCCCTCAAAATTATCTTTCCAAATCAGCTGATATGAAAGAAGGCCAAAATCAGTCAGCTGTCACTTTATCAAATGTCATGTGACTTCAGCCATGACTCCTTTGAAGAGCCAAGTAGTGTTCCGAGAGGGCCAGGCCTGCCCTGTATGTGAATATATTCTGTGTAACAGGCAGGATACTGCTTTTTCCCAAACCTAGAATAACTGCTAACCACTTTGGCTACATAAATAAGGTATTTTGACACCTGTGTCCTTTTCAGAAGAGGCACAAAATGCAGTGAACCAAGTACGCAGACATCTTCTAAGCCTTTTTTCCTCAAAAAATATTTGAACCAAAACCAAAAGCAAACGGATCCTCCGTCACCCAGTGACATATATATATATGTTACTCACTCATGACAGGGACAAAATATAACGATCGCAAAACAGCACAATATGGCCCAAGTATAATAATTACTGCTTACATTACTATGGCACCTAGGAGGCCCTGTCATCAGCGAGAAGCCACTATACTAAGCAATATATGAACACAGAAATAAAATAAGATAGCCCTTGCCTCTCAGAACAAAAATCACGAGAGATGCATACAACACACCACCTCGAAATCTCAGTCAGTCAGTCTTGGCAAGGCTGCAATATCACCGCTGTCAGTTTTTCTGCCGCCACCAAAACAAAGGACACCGCTGGAGTCAAAGGAAAATAGGAGGTAACAGGAGCAGGCTATGTGGCATTATTTCAGTACAGAGCTTCCTACCTGCTACAGTTGAGTCACCAAGTGTACTGCTGTGGCAGACATAAGCTTCCCATTGAAAGCTGATTTGCATGATCCCACCTAATGCAGATTTTACAGAATGACATCTGTAATTTACTCCTGAAGTGTCTAACAGCCATCTTCGCTTCGTTTCTAACTTCCTTTCTGTCTTCAGTGCATTACTTCAGTACTCTTATTAATTCAGTAAGGCCATGAATTTTACTGGGAATTTCTAGTGTTTAGTGGCCATCGTACCCGTCAGGAAACTACATGTGAAAATTCAGATCTTCCTGAAGTTTTCCTAAATGCCTGATGCATTTTGGAATTTGGATTTTGGAATTCTATACAGCAATTATAGCTTTTCCATATGGTACTGTCTTCTGAAGCACCCAGAATCAACATTTAGCTAGGAGGGAACAGAAAAATATGCAGAAAGAGGAATAATCAAATAATTTAATTTCTCCATATGAAGAGTTTTGAGTCAAATGCCGAATTTGTACGAAGCATATACCTGAATCTCATCTCCTCCAACAGCACCGAATGAGAGAAACTGGATAGCTTCTGCTTATTTTCTTCACTGGCCTGGATTCAAATCCTTTACTTTGTAGAATTTATTCCAATTGTAAAAAAAGTCCAAACAACAAATGTTGCAACAGAGTTTCTAGGCTGAAACTCAAGAATTGCTTTTTTAAATTAGATCTCCACGTAACACAACTACTATAAAAATATAAAATTCTGTGCATTATGGTTGTTTTTCGATTTTTCCCTCCTTGCTATGGGAATGTGTTCAATCTCACGTTTTGCAATCACAATACATTTGTTTACTCTGCCACCTTTTTGTCTTCGTCCCTAACTTCTATTCAGTGTTCACACCAGTCAGAGTCCAAATAAATCCTCACATTATATTTAAGTTTTGGTTGCTACCGAGTCACAAATACTAAACAGTTTATCTATGAAATAGACAAATATCCTTCCCATACCAGATCCGGATAATGTGTGTGATAAGAGATATAAAGATTTTGTGTGTGAAAAATATATAGAACTATGCCTATTTAGCAAATGTGAGCCATTCCACCCTCCTTCCATAGAGAAACTTCAGGAGGAAGGAAAATTCTCTAGGGAGTCTGTGGTAGTACATGGGGTTTGCTCAGCTGACAAACTTTCAGAATATATTTTGTGATGATTGATAGTCTGTGATTGATAAGAAGCACACTGCTCTAGTTAGAAACTGTCTGGTTAGCTCCTGTAAGAATGGTAATTGTACATTTGGTGTCCTGAAATGCCTTCTCATGTGGAGAGAGGAACTTGGAAGAAATAGTGAGTCACACTACCAGCTTTTGACGTGAAAACCCTGCCAGCAAGTGCTTGTGGAACATTGCTGTTCTCCCTCTGCCTGGACTCCGTGAAGCCCTGTCACCACAGAGGATCTGGAGCTGGGGACAGTGCTGCTTCTAGCACTTGTTCCACTTCTGTGCACAGCACACCTCTGCTTGAAGTACTGTGGCAGTGGTGAGATCCTGCACATGCTGAGGCCAGTGAGAGTTTCCCAATGGATTTTACAGAGCTAGAACAAACCCCAGTCTGAACTGTTAACAAGCCAAAACAAGATAAAAATCTGAAAAAACACTGAGATGGAAAAGAAAGCATCGTACTAAAAGATAAAGAGCCAGAGGCTGTGATTTGTTCAGTAGTTAAGCAGTGCTAAATACCTCTGGTTCACCAACCAAATCTGTTTTATAAATACAAATCTAAAGTACACACTTCAGTGCAGAAGTCTGCCCAACAGTGTTACACAGGTAGTAACTAGTTTTCACTCATTCTCACTGAGCTCCACTAAAACTACCAGATTGCAAATTGCTGCTTTTGTCTTATTTTTTTGGTCACAGAAAGACACTTCTGTTCGAAGCTTAAACTAAGTATACTCGCTAGTAATTCTGTAGTGTGGTTGTACGTTCTTTGCTGTAATGTTTCCTTTTAAGTTTACATACCTTTCGTCTATTGCATCAAGACTTACCTACTAACAGCTTTATTTTTATATCCTTAAATGCTTTCAGTATTGCTTTTGATGATAGCTACAACTCTATTCTTGGGAGTCCTAACTGTTTCCAAAAAACACTCTCACAATTTTTATTATGAAATAAAAAGGTGCTTCTTTCTGTATTCAGACTTCCTGGAAAGCATATAGCAGGTTATTTCTATTTGTCATTTCAGTAAAGGGAAAATACACTCTGTAATATTGGAAAGGAAGGAACCATAGCTTCTCTAAAGCCATCAGCCAAATAGCAGTTAACTTTAAATTCTGGCATCCATAATGTCTGACTTCCCTTTTTCTGTATACTTATGGTTGCGAGAGCCCCATCGTCACCTGGCAAATTTGTGAATGAAAACCACTGAGCGTATGATTACATTAATGCAATTAGTTTTGGCAAAAGAAACATTTAAGAGCAAAAGGAGCTCCATCAGCAATGAAAATATTTGACTGACCATTACTACCTTAGAGTCTACACTTTTCAAATTACAAAGCATCATGAAACAAAAGATCTTTAAATCTGCATTTATACAGTAGAAAAGACTTGTCCTTCATAAAGGATATGTAAACATGATTTAATATTGACACAGCCTCAGCAGAATCTTTAAGCTGAACAGGCAATACTACAATGCATCCTATAAATTAATCCATTGACCCTCTAAAGCAAGGCTAGCATATCATTAATACTTGAAACAGGGCAACATATTTCAACTGAAGAAATGATAAAAAAATCAGTGAAAAGAACAGAAAAGCTCATGAGAGATTATCACCATCTAGTAACTCTTGCTTAAAGATCTATTTACTGAGAAGTCTTAAGTGAAATAGCTGTCACGCAGGACGAACTGAAGACAAAAACCATCATCAATCTCATTTAGCAGCATAAAAATGGAGTAGCATTATACATCTAATTGTCAAGGAATGGTTGGCAAATGAACCACAATGATCACAATAATGCAAAAACTAACTCAAAGTCCACAGTTTGATTTGATAACAAAACATTTTCAAAATCCCAGCACTGATACAGAGGATACTCATATTATTCATTCTCAACTTCAAATTACTCATATTCTATAGGCTTATGTGTGTGTGTTTATATATACATATGTATGTACATACATATATATACATACATGCATATATATATGTGACTCCTTTATGTTAAATGAATTTCGGAGAACGTAACAAATCACCAAAATTTAACAAACCATGATGAAATCAATAGCCATATATTTAAAAGAATCAGAGGACTAGAATGTAACCAAGTTTAGAACGTTTTCTTACAGAATTTTCTCAAGCAGCATATGCCTGATAGATAGCAATGTTTCAATCCAGTTTCAGAAATAATAAATAGGGTCATAAATGTAAGAATCAAGCTGTTTCTGTTATGCACATGATTTTCTTCTTTGTCAATCCTGATTTTTTTAAAAAGACTGTTTACTTGTATCTTTATAAATTCACCTGTGTGGATTTATTCATGCAAAGTCTTTTAAGTAGAAAACCACATATTGGAACAGTTACAGTTGAATTGTATCAGTTACAGTTCATTTCGAACACAAAATTGCCCTTGACTCAAGAGCCAGTACAAGGGATGCTTTCAGCACTAGAAGACTGTTATTGCAAAATCAGACACAATTAAGGGGGGTCTTTCAATTTAACAGCAGAATTTTAACACAGAGAGAGAGACATACTTTCTTCCTGGACTTCAGAAAACTCCCATACTACAATGTGCTAATAAATACATATTAAAGGATTATAAAATTGATAAAACCTAGATGACACCAATAAAACATAGGACATGTCTGCATTCCAGACTAAGTTAAACAAAATGCAGAACTTTTTTGATAGGTTTGCAAGTCATTCAAGTAATATCTACTGAAAGGCACCTCTGAGAATTTCTGCTTCAACAGCTAAAACTTCATAGTCTTCTCTGGAGAAGGATGGCAGCATAAAATCAAGTATGTAAATACAGTTACAGAGTTTAAAATTCTTAGTGCATATCAAAACATAAAAGCTCTTTGTTCCACTCTCCTTTAAATCAGCATGTCTGGTTTGCTGTGAGATGTACCTGATCTAGGCTGGAGACTGGCGTGGTACCTATGGTGGAAGTGTAGTGTTGGGAAAAGAAACATTACTAGGGAAGCAGTAGAACATATCTTTTCCATGGCTACATTCCTGGGGATGCAAGATAGTCAAAACAAACCCAACTGTCATCACTAGCACACCGACAGCAAGAATCAGGCAGGATATGAGGTTATCTGAATGGTTCCATCGCTCTTTGGACAGCCTTAGATAACACGCTGTTGGGATGATAAAAACAAGTGGGGTAGCACTCAGAACTCCCTGTGTGTGGGAAACAATAGAAAAAAACCCTCATAAGTATGTATATTTAGATGTGAAGAACAAAAACTTTAGTTTTTAAATAGTTGTGATTAGACCGATGCAACAGTAACTCCAGAGAACAGAGGCCTTCTCCAGTGTTGCTATATGGAAAACTTTCCTTTTGAAATCACAAATAACTTGCAAAAATATCCATAAAACTGTTTGAAATAATTCAGATTTATTTAAATGCTTTTGCTTTGCTGACACAGAATAATATTTTATGTTGCAAGCACTATTAAATCTCATTATCAGAAGTTTCTCGGCTTCAGAAGTACACTAAAAGTCCAAACATAAGTTCAGCAATACTGTAACTTACTTACAATATTTAAGATTATTCCATGTAAGACTACATATAATACTGCCTTTAAAAAAAAAAAGTGCAAACATCATGTAGCAGTTCAGAGAATTCTGATCAATTTCTACATTTATGATCTGATTTATGTTGACTTCCCTATGAAAGCAAAGCTCCCTTTGAGAGTAGAACACCCCCTCTTATTAAAAATTCAGCTCCTCTTTAAATGCTCTCTTAGATAGGGACAGATAAAAAGCACCTGCTTAAATGATTTTTATAGTAAAGCCACTGCAGATTGACATATGAGTTAGATGCCAAAAGAGAGCATTTTTATGCACAAACTTTTTGCATTTACTTTGTCACATACGTGACAAACACTATGTTTCAATGTAATTATGGTGAGGTAGTAATCCAGCCTACGGAATATCTTTGCATCATCGTTTGTACAAACTTTTGTATATTTTTATGGTAGAATCTATTAACAGTGGTCAGTACAGACATCAAAAACAGGTACATGCGCAAAGTATCTTCTTCGTAAAAACTGAGACTCTTAAGTAGGTGAAGCAACACAAACCAGCATCCCAGTAAAAAAACAGCACAGCAAAATTCCCTTGACTCCCATAGGACTGAACGATTTCCCTGGGGAATTACCACAGGGCAAACACAATGGCTTGTGTTTTAAAACCAGACAGCAGGGAAAAAGTAAGCAGTCAGAGAAATAGCAGCAAATGGCATCTGTGGTGGAAAACCAAATGACAGTTCTTCTGTTGGACAGGAAGCTTTCTGAGAAGACAGATCATCTTTCCCTCACATGTAAAGACTGCCTATTAATTTTTCTCTACTGGTGGACATCAAGACTGAACAATCTTTCTAAGTGCAACGATTACATCCAATAAATATATACAGCTGTACTATCAAATTGTCTCTTAAAAAGGAAAAAAAAACAAATCACAAGATATGAGCTACCCACTCAAATGCCTGGCTATCAACTTCTATTTGTAACTGAATCAAGCTATCAGCTTCACTACTGAGTAACTGCTTAGCCCTCTCTGGGTAAAGATATTGTGCTGCTGGAATGTTTGCTTTTGAGTGACTATTTTAAAACAAATTCCAAACAGGAATCACACATATTTATTCACGCTACAAAGACTCAGTGGCAGTTCTCTGGTGTAAATTTATTCTTAACACATTATACCATATAATAAATGTAATACCATATAATAAATGTATCTATATATAGATATCTATGGGCGCACATAGTTAATTAGGTTCATTATACCAGTATTTGGATATTTGGCCGGAATAGGCATGTGTGTATGTATGCACACTTTTAAATACTTCTATTGGTGTGTATACACACATACAGGTGAATTTTCTGCATTTGTAATGTAAAAACAGAGGGGAAAAAAGACGGAAAGGAAATTACCAACAGATGCCATGAATGAGAAATTTTAATGGAAATACGCATCCTGACCAAACCAATAGGAATATTGTTTATTTTGAGCTAGTTATAATTTGGAAAGCATTAACGGAGAAGAAACTATGTAGGTAAAAGAAACTACGTAGGTAATTGTTTTAAATAGAGGGTAATTGGATAGCTTATCTGAATATTCAGACCTGTTGTATAATATCACTGCAAGCATGGCCTGCTAAATCATTGCTACAAAATCCCTCATTACTGCTCTGTTAGCAGATAAACTGCACTGTGGAGCAGAACAGTGTACATGTATCATAATGTACATACAAATACATGTATCACGTAGCATTAAGAACAACTCCGTCTGTTTTGTTCCACCAGTTTGAGGTAAGTATGCAATACATGGCTTGAAATTGTCAATAAGTGCATGGACAGGGGCATAAGCAGGCAATTCTAAAACATATCTATAACGAAGCAAAGGCTGCCCTTAAAAAGTTTGCTCCACCTTCTAACTTCTCTACCCCGGAGTATGATATTTCTACATCTCCTTTACTTATTAAAAATAGCTGACCTGAAATAGAAGGTAAACTGTTAAGACAAACAATGTTTATCACAAATGTAGATTGGATTTTTTTTTTAACATTTCCTTTGATTAAGGGTACATTCTGTGCCAAAACAGACTGACATCATCTTATAAGCCTACTTTGCTAACTAGTAGTCTAGGACTCTAGTAGACTACACTGCAGTTCCAACCAAAAAAGTGACATTAAAGTGTTAAAACTGGTTCAAGCCAGTAAGCGCCCTGTGTGGTCTGCCTGTCAAGCTCCATCTCTGCTATGAGGCGAGACCAGACACTGGAATGTTTACTGGCAAACAAAGCAGTTTCCTCCTAAAAATTGTACACTCAGGTTATGAAATTACTCAGTTTTCATCTCTGTTAAGCACAAAGCAGGGAAAAATTCCAGTTACTGTCTCTGTGGTCTCACTACTACTGGTTTGTTCTTTCTACTCCCCCACCTGTTTTTTGCCCCTCTGGCACAAGGCAGTCATTAGGATCTGCCCCAGTGTTTCATAATTTGCTAACTTCATCAGAAGCAGGGATTAGAGAAAGAAATGCTAGATTCAGTCCTGCAGTACAGTTAGGATGAGTATTCCACTGCATGTGGAAATCACTACATTCCACTTACATTTGGTAAGTCAGAGCCACTTGCCATATTTCCAGAACAGTTCTAAAATCCCTCCTCATTCATATGAACTTCATTCACTGAACTTCCTTTCTCCTTTAATTATCTGATCTTGAAGTAGTAAATAATTTATTTTTCTTCTACTAACATTTCTACTGACTACTATGTTGAATTACTTAAGAAGTAGACCTGTGGATTTTTCAGAGTTCTGTTTTATAAATAAGCGATATATTAAATAAAAGAGTATACAGGTTCACTTACATTCAGCTCTAAAACTATCCCAAGGCAATCATACACTAATGATACACCAGTCGCCACAGCAACGATAACTACTGTCACAACAATATGGAAAACTGTTGAGAGGTTCCCATGGAAAAACACATTGGCAATCACCTGAAACAGAACCACAATTTTAAACCTTGATTTTGCTTTTCATGTTAACACACAGCTTATTCCAAATTTTCTAAGCTTAGGAAACTAAAAGAATGGGTGAGATTACACTGACTGAACTTTACCTATCCTGCTTCAAGAAAACATCTTCATCCGCTTCCAAAAACAACTTACAACACGCATTACTAAAATTGCAGAACACTTGCAAGAGCAACTTAGTTATACCTGCAGGATTTAGGGCATACTTACTTTCTTCTCATTTGCCCACTACACAATAAAATCCACTTACAATTATTTACTGAACAGATGTATTTCCTACATGTAAATACTTTCACAAAGCAAAGCTAGTAAGCATGATAAATATGCTATTTTTGGCTATTCTCAACACAATAAAAACAGTGGCATTTATTCAAACTTGGAATTTCAAGCAGTCCTGATAGTATTAAGTAATTATCAATACAACATC
>Ga0181612_116664_pt1 | contig 24938 bp, 20 predicted proteins | sample HoacroProtozoa21_FD_119630 | JGI IMG/M metagenome (GOLD analysis project Ga0181612, IMG submission 119630) | Hoatzin crop microbial communities from Cojedes, Venezuel. Combined Assembly of Gp0051906, Gp0051904, Gp0051908
AAGAGAGCCTCGCCGAGGCTCATCATTGATAGTCGTCTTTGCCCCAGGTCTCGGGTCTCGCTACGCTCCCCTCGGCCTGGGGTTAGGTCAAGGGCGGCTCTCCGAGCCTTTCCACTTATCTTCTAGTTTTGACACACCCTCTAACTCGCTTGTTCTCTTTCGCCGAGGCTCATCCTAGTTAGTCACCCTGCCTCAGGTCTCGCGTATCGCTGCGCTCCGCTCGGCCTGAGGTTAGGTCAAGGGCGGCTCTCCGAGCCTTGCTGCCTCGCGGGTAGCGCTCCCCTACCCGTTTCATTAGAATAATTCGCGCAGACTTTTTATTTTTTTATTCTGGGGGAGGCACACATTATTTATATAAGTCTGCGGAGTCAGCGTAGTCTGCGTGAGGCCCTAAAACCTAACGCCTAAATAATTTTTTTGGGAGGAATGTGGGTAAGTGCGATATAATTTTATTACTTTTGCGGTCGAAAAGAAATTTAACACGAATTGTGATGATGAAAACCAAACTTGCTCAATTGACGCTGACGGCTGCTTGCCTGCTGTTACTGGCGGCGTGCAACACGTCCCGCGAAGTTCCTTATATGATTGATGCCGACCAGTTGCCCCAGGAGGTGCTCAACGCTTCGGCGCGTGCTCAGGACCCGACGCTCATGCCGGGTGACCTGCTTATGATTAATGTGTCGGCAAGCAACATGGAGGCCGTGGCTCCCTTTAACCGCGGCGAGTATATCGCATCGGGGAACGGGACGGCTCGCACGGGTCAAAGCCAACTCTATTCCTACTTGGTCGATAGCAACGGCGACATCGAGTTCCCGCTGGTGGGCCGCATCCACGTGGCTGGCATGACTAAAACCGCCACCGAGGACTACATCGCTTCGCTCATCTACCCGCGTTACTTGACCGAGAAACCGGGCGTCGAGGTGCGCGTGCAGAATTTCAAGGTCTATACCATCGGCGAGTTCGGCAGCCCCGGCGTGGTGAGCGCCTCTAACGGCCGCCTCAACCTCCTCGAGGCCATCGCGCAATCGGGCGACCTCACCTTGCAGGGCAAGCGCAACAACATCATGATTGTGCGCACCGATGCCAGCGGCAACCGCCAAATCAAGCGCGTGAACATCAACGACCCGAAGTTCCTCACTTCGCCCGACTTCTACTTGCAGCAGAACGACATCATCTACTGCGAGCCCAACGCCTCGAAGGCGCGTCGCTCGTGGAACGTACCGCCCGTGTGGTCGCTCACCGTGAGCTCCATCGGCACGCTGATGTCAATCACCACCTTCATCATCGCCCTCTCCAATAAACTATAGAACAGAGACGAGAGTTGAGAGACGGGCTCTCTGTTGCAGGAGGGCCTCACGCAGAGCTTCTAATAAAGTGAAGAGTGAAGAGTGGAGAGTTGATAAGTGATTTCTCTTCACTCTTCACTCTCCAAACCTTGTGCAAGGTGAGTGCAAACCGAGCTTGCTCGAGTTTGCCGAACCGCAGCCAAGGTTCAACGAAGTTACTCTTCACTCTGTATATAGGTCTGCGTGAGGTCTTACAGCGACAGTGCTGACAGGGTGTCGAGGGCGGCGGTGTGGAAGCGGTAGTGGCCGTCGGTGGGGCGCACGACGCAGCGCGCCATCAGCAGGGTGACGCCGTAGAGGGAGGATGCCTCGGTGTCGACCGATGAGGTGTCGGTGGTGGCGGTAGCGGTGTCGGTCGCGGCGGCTTTGCTGGAGGTGATGACGGTGGTTCCGTCGACGGCTTCGCTGGCGGTCTCGCTGGAGATGGTCTCGGGCGGGGCGCAGTAGAGGAGCAGACGGTCGCCGTGGTCGATGATGACGGGGCGATTGACGCGGGCGCGGGTCCAGGTGGAGCGCTGACGCAGGTCGGCAGGACTGTCGGGGGCGTCAAACTGGGTGACGGCGACTGCCCAGCCGTCGAGGCGCCATTCCACGGGGCGCACAGCCTGGGCGGGCAGCTTCGCCACCACGATGCGGCCACTGAGCAGCGACAGACTCACGTCGTCCTTGATGTCCTCGACGGGCAGCCACTCCACAGGGGCGGTGAGCAGCAGGTTGGCGTACCAGCCATCGATGCGGTCCTTCAGGTAGGCGTCGAGGTCGATGCCGTCGCTACGCTCGATGGTGCAGTCGCGGCGCACTTCCTCGAGGTGGTGCAGGCGCTTCACCAGGTCGAGCATGCCGTCCTGGTCGAGGTCGAGAAATTGATTGGAGTTATACATAATTACTTGTTTTCTTGATGGTTAGTAACAGTTTCATCGCGGTCGAGCATCGCCAGCAGACGGCTGTCGCGCTCACGGGTGAAGTGGGTGAAGGTGTCGAAAATGTCGGTCATCGCCATTTCGGCGTTCTGCGCCTGTTGCTCGTAGAGCGACGCCGAGTTGCCGCCCACGGTGCGCCCCTGCAGTGCGCTGGGGACGCCCGACACCTGCTCGAGCATCTTCATCTGCAGGTTAATCATGTCGAACGCGCTCGAGTTGGTGCCGTTGTTGATGATTTGCTCGGGTCGCGCGTCGCTCAGCTGGGGACTATAGGGCAGGATGCCGCCGGTGCTGCTCCAGATGCGTCGCACGTCCTCCCAGGTGTAGCCGTCGGGCAGCGCCGTTTCGGGGTACAGGAGGACGCCCTTGGCGCTGGCAGCCATGATTTGGTCGAGCACGGTGACGAGGCGGTTGACAAACTTCTGCTGGTCGATGACGTCCTCGACGAGGGCGTGCACCTCGCCATCGGTGAGCGGGTAGAACTTGGCGACAAAGGGGTGACTGCCGTGCGGCCACGGGCTGTCGTACTCGAGCAGGACGTCGCCCATGGGCGAGAACCAGCGGCAGTGCCACACGGTGCACACTTCCCACGTCGAGGTGACGTCGGGGTCGGTGCGCGGCCGTCGTGACGCGCCCACGGCGGTGATGCTCAGCTCGGCGGTGCGCTTGTTGTGATGCAGCATCACCTCGCGGCTCTCGAGCGTCCACACCTCGATGAGGCGGCATTTCCCGTCGCGTGCCCGCCAGAAGTCGGTACCCGTCTGACTGTCGCAGCCCAGCGCGGTGGTGAGTTGGGCGATGCGCTGGTCCACCTGTTCGCTGTAGAGGCGTCGCACCCAGGCTGCCTTGCGTCGCTGTCCCGCAGCCACACGTGCCACCAGGTGTGCCACGCTCACGTCGTGCAGCTGCCCGATGAGTTCGCAGTCCCACAGGCGGGCGTCGCTCACGGCGTTGATGAAGAAGTGGCCCACCGGCACGTTGTCGACGCGCAGGCGGCGGTTTAGCGGGTTCAAGTCGTGGTCGATGCGTTGCACGCAGCAGCCCGAGATGAGGAACTCCTCGAGCGCCCGAGCGTCGATTTCGTCGAGACTATTGTCGCTGTAAGCGTGATTCAGGGCTGCAGTGCGTTGCTCCGCCCGCTCGGTCATGTACTTGGCACGATAGCGCCCCACGATGGTTTTCACCAGTTGGCGTATCATGTTGTTGGTGATGGGCCGTTGGCCCCACTGGCAGTAGTGTTCGCCCTCGGTGACCAGGCGCCCGCGCTCGTCGCGCATGAGGTCGCCCCACTGGTCGCCGTAGGTAAATCGCTTGTTTCTTAATCGGTTACGTCGCAGCGTGCTGCCCGCCATCCAGGCGTTATAGGCAGCCTGCAACACGGCCTGATGCCGTTCATTCATTTCAATCGTGTTCATAGTTAGTGTTAGGGCCTCACGCAGACTACGCTGACTGCGCAGACTTTTTATTTTTTTATACAGACACATTAATAAAATATTAGTCTGCGTAGTCTGCGTAGTCTGCGTGAGGTTTTCTGTTAAGTGTGTGACAGTAGCAGGGTTGTTTGGGCGCGGTATTTTCGCCAGGCGCTACCGTAGCTGGTGCCCTCGTCGCCGTAGAAGCACATCAGCACGTAGCTGGCGAGCAGCGAGGTGATGGCTTGCGTGAGTGCCGGTTCAAGTGTGTCGGCTGGCTCAACGGCCTGCTGGAAGACGATGACGATGCTCTCGTCGTCGACGTTAGGGTTATAGTTCGCGGCAGCCACATAGCCTTGCAGGCGTGCCACCAGGTCATCGAAACCCTGCCCGATGCGTGTGGTAATCATCGCGGCATTGTCCTCGCTCAGGTGATAAACTTCGGGCGCATGTGCAGCCCGCCAAGCGCTCTCGGCATACACGCGGTCGAGTATCTCATCGAGCGCAATCGTCACCGTAACGCTGTGTCTCATGGGGTTAGAAAAAATAAAATTCATAATAAACAGTGTTGTGTGTTAATCCTCGCGCGGACCAGCGCGAGGCTTTTTGTCTGCGCTGGTCTGCGTGAATTAAGCCAGTGAAGTGGTTCGGAGGCGCAAGGTGGCGGCGGTGACGATGTTGTGGTAGGCGTAGTCCTCGTCGACGTAGAAGCGCGTGGCGCGGCAGTTCTCCAGGACAAACTCGACGGCCTTGGCGATAGAGATGTGTTGCGTGTCGACGAGTTGCTTGACGCGGTCGGCGATTTCGAGCCACATCTCCAGGCGTTCGCCCTCGAGCAGGGGTTGCTTGTGACGTAGCAGCAGCGAGCACACCACCTCGTAGGCGCGGTAGAAACTCACGTGGTAACGCGGCGTGCCGTTGTACACGACGAAGCGCACCGCCTGACGGCGCGGGTCACTCACCCCCGCGTTCACCATCATCTTGTAGGCCCTGTTAAACAGCGCCATGAACTCGCGGTCGCGTTCGACCCGGTTCTGATGTTTTGAACTAAAACTTGTCTCCATTGATTGTGTGTTTTAAATGTTAGTAAATAAGGTTGCTTGGTGTTTTCGTTGGCAAAGTTACAACCAAATTTGCCAAAAACCAAATTTCCCGCGGTAATTTAACAATAATTAAGCGAGGCCTCCACCACTCTCTTCAACATTATAACCAGAATGGCCCTGATTATGAGATGGTAGCGAGTGCGGAAAGGCTCGGAGAGCCGTTTTTGACCTACCCCCAGGCTGAGCGGAGCGCAGCGAGACGCGAAACCTGGGGTAAGGTACGACATTCTGATAGAGCCTCGGAGAGGGTCGTTTGAGGGCAGCAGGCATGGTAACCAACTATGCGGCAATCAAGAGAGCCTCGCCGAGGCTCATCATTGATAGTCGTCTTTGCCCCAGGTCTCGCGTATCGCTGACGTTCCGCTCGGCCTGAGGTTAGGTCAAGGGCGGCTCTCCGAGCCGCAGCCGCCTCATTGGAGCCCTTCGTTACTATCAGCCGTTGCCAGCCGTTGCGGGAGATAAAATAATGCGCTTCCAGCCGTTGCGCAAGTGCACCAGATTTCTCTATATATAAAATAAATGTGTAACTTTGCGACTATGGAAAAGGAAATCATGAAAGAGGGTGGGGTGGAGAGGCATCCGTGGCAGGCGTTTGTGCCCGAGGGGGCGCGGGTGCTGTTTCTGGGGACGTTTCCGCCGCCCGAGAAGCGGTGGGCGATGCCGTTTTTCTACCCGAATCCCACCAACGATTTTTGGCGCATCATGGGGCTCATCTTCTGTGGGGACCGCGATGCGCTGTGGGACGCCAGCGCGCGCACTTATCGCCTCGACGACATCAAGCAACTGCTTCGGCAGCAGCACATTGCGCTGTGGGATACGGCGATGGCTGTGCGCCGCCTGAAGGCCAACGCGAGCGACAAATTCCTCGAAATCGTGGAACCCATCGACCTCGCCGCCTTCCTCGCCGCGCACCCCACCATCACCACCATCGTCACCACCGGCGAAAAAGCCACCAGCGTCGTCGCAGCCCAGGCCGCCGTCGACCCGCCCGCCATGGGCACCTCGGTGGCGTGCACCATCGCCACCCACCCGTTCACCCTGTGGCGCATGCCCTCCACCTCCCGCGCCTACCCCCTCCCTCTCCCCACCAAAGCCTCGTTCTACCAGCGCGTGCTTAATCCCTCGCGCGGACCAGCACAGTGATTTTTTGCACGCAGACCAGCGCAGACCAGCGCAGACCAGCGTGGACTTTCTATCAGAGTGAAGAGCCGTTCTGCGAGGGAGTGTTCGTCGGAGACGAGCACGTGAACTAACCCCAGGTTAGAAGCGAACGCAGTGAGCGCACAACCTGGGGAAAAGTCGAGTAGAGCAGTGTACCTCGTAGAGGTGCACGACTGCGACGATGTCATCCACATAGCCCAACATACTGTTTTTCCGCTCAACAGTCGTGCACCTCTCCCGAGGTACTAACCCCTTGTCTACCTGTGCCCCAGGTTTCTCCGCTCACTGCGTTCGCAGCGATAACCTGAGGTTAATTCACGTGCTCGTCTCCGACGAACACTTCCGCGTGGGTCTGCGCGAGGATTATAAAATAGTCTGCGTAGTCTGCGCGAGTCTGCGCGAATTTTCTTACCTTTGCAGCGTTAAATTGAAAACGATGAAGAAAGATACTTTGCAACTTGTGATTGTGGTGGCTCTGCTCGCCGCTGTGGTTGTGGCTGTTATCAAGTTTATGCCACACGATGTGCTCACCATCTACAACTGGTACAAGGACAACCTGACCTACGGCACCATCGTGCTGCTCATGGCCATCGAGAGCTCGTTCATTCCGTTCCCCAGCGAGGTGGTCGTGCCCCCCGCAGCCTACTTTGCCGCGCGCAACGGCGACATGAACATCGCCATGATTGTCCTCATGGCAACGCTGGGAGCGCTCATCGGCGCCGTCATCAACTATGTGCTCGCGCTCCTCATCGGACGACCCGTGGTCTATTCGTTTGCCAACAGCCGCATCGGCCACCTGTGCCTCATCGACGCCGAGAAGGTCGAGAAAGCCGAGGTCTACTTTGACAAACACGGCGCCATCTCGACGTTCCTGGGCCGCCTGATTCCCGCCATCCGCCAGCTCATCTCGATTCCCGCCGGCCTTGCCCGCATGAACTTCGGCACCTTCGCGCTGTTCACTGTGCTGGGCGCCGGCATCTGGAACACTGTCCTCGCTGGCCTGGGTTACTGGCTGAGCACCAAGTTCCCCGAGGACCAACTCATGGCGCAAATCGAGCACTACAACCACTACCTGACCCTCGCTGGCGGTGCCCTGCTGGCGCTGATTGTGCTCTTCCTCGCCTACCAGGCGTTCAAGAAGCATCCCGCCAAAAAAGCTGAATAACAACGCATTAACAACAAAAATAACCATGATAGTCTCTCCCTCCCTGCTGTCGGCCGACTTCGGCCACCTGAGCCGCGACATCGAGATGGTCAACGCCAGCCGTGCCGAGCTCCTTCACCTCGACGTGATGGACGGCGTGTTTGTGCCCAACATCTCCTTCGGCTTCCCCGTCATTAAATATGTGTCGGCGCTGAGCACAACGGCGCTCGACGTCCACCTGATGATTGTCGACCCCAGCAAATTTGTCAGCCAGGTGCGCGACACGGGCGCTCGCTACATGACGGTGCACCTCGAGGCGTGCACCCACCTCAACCGCGTGGTGCAGCAAATCCACGATGCTGGCATGAAGGCTGGTGTGGCGCTGAATCCCGCAACGCCCGTCGAACTGCTGCGCGACATCCTTGCCGACGTCGACATGGTGCTCCTCATGTCGGTTAACCCCGGCTTTGGCGGCCAACGCTTCCTGCCGGGCACCCTCGACAAGGTGACCCGCCTGCGCTCCCTCATCGCCCAGACGGGCTCTCGTGCCCTCATCGAAATCGATGGCGGCGTCAATGCCGAGACAGCGCCGCAACTCGCCGCAGTGGGTGCCGACATCCTCGTCGCCGGCAGCTACGTGTTTGGTTCCAGCGACCCCGCTGCCACCATCGCCAGCCTCGCTGCCCTCTAAAATCGCGAAAAAAAATCGGGGAAAAATTTGGTGGGTTCAGAAATTGGTGTTAACTTTGCACCCGCAAATAGGGAGAAATCCTGTCTGCACGACTAATTGGAAAGATGCCGGAGTGGTCGATCGGGGCGGTCTCGAAAACCGTTGTACGCTCTGCGTACCGTGGGTTCGAATCCCTCTCTTTCCGCAGGGCCTGACACTTCACGTGCCGGGCCTTCTTATTTGCTGGATTAATTCGCGCAGACTTACGAGTGTTTTTTGCACGCAGACCAGCGCAAAAATCACTGTGCGTAGGGGAAAAGTGCAAGAAAGTGGCACAATTGTTTCGAGAATATGGGGAGATTTTGTAAATTTGCACATCAGTATGTCTAACTAAGGGGTGGCTGCGGTGACGTGGCGTCCTGTAAACCAAGAAATTGCGCTTATGAAGAGGAGAAACGCTTGCAGTGCGTGGGGACGGATGTTTCCCGTGATGATAATTTTGATGATGTGTTCGCTGATGGCTGCGGCAAGCAGCTGTGGCAGCAACACGGGCACTCGCGTGGCTACCGATAACGAGGCAACAACAACGCCCAGCAAGGCGTCCAGTAGCGACTCGGTGATAGTGGGTGCCGCCCGCGTGGACGTTTATGCTCCCCTACTCCGAGACCAGCGCGTGGCGCTGCTGAGTAACCAAACGGGTATGGTGGGCGACCAGCACACGCTCGACGTCATGCTTGCCCAGGGCCTCGATGTGAAACTCATCTTCTCGCCCGAACATGGATTCCGCGGCACTGCCGATGCAGGCGAACAAGTGAATAGCAGCGTCGACGAGAAAACGGGTGTGCGCATCGCGTCGCTCTACGATGGCAAGTCGCACATCCCCAGCAAAGCCACGATGGACAGCATCGACGTGATTGTGGTCGACATCCAGGACGTGGGCCTGCGTTTTTACACCTACTATGTGACGATGATTAACCTGATGGAAGCCGCCGCCAAGTACGACAAAACGGTGGTGGTGCTCGACCGTCCTAACCCCAACGGGATGTATGTCGACGGCCCCATCCTCGACATGAAACTGCGCTCGGGCGTGGGTCGCTTGCCCATCCCCATCGTTCACGGCATGACCCTTGGCGAACTCGCGCAGATGGCTAACAGCGAGGGCTGGCTCGAGGACAGCGTCAACGTCGACCTGAAGGTGGTAAAGTGCCTCAACTACACCCACCAGACCCGCTACCAGCTGCCCATCGCTCCATCGCCTAACCTGCCGAACATGCACGCCATCTACCTGTACCCATCGATGTGCTACTTCGAGGGCACGACGGTGAGCCTGGGCCGCGGCACCGACTGGCCGTTCCAGGTCTATGGTCACCCCGACATGACCAACCGCGATTTCACGTTCACCCCCACAAGCCGCGCTGGTGCTAAGACCCCGCCGCAGCAAGACAAGCTGTGCCACGGTGTGGACCTGCGCAAACTCGACGACGAGGCCATCATCGCCAAAGGCATCGACTTGAGCTACGTCATCGATGCTTACCGCGACCTGACATCGCACGGCAAGACCTTCTTCCTGAAGGATGCGCGCTTCTTTGACCTGCTCATGGGCAACACCGGTGTACGCAAAATGATTGAGCAGGGGAAGACCGCCGAGGAGATTAAGGCCTCGTGGGCCGACGATGTGGCGCGCTTCAAGGAGCAACGCCGTCGCTACCTGCTCTATGATGAGTAAAATTTCTCGTAAACAAACATTTTCAAACCGATAAACGACCTCTCTTTCAAGATTTTATGTCACAACCCTGGATTGTACTGGCCACGATTGTTGGCTACTTCATCTTGCTATTTATCATCTCGTGGGCCGCATCGCGTAAGGCCGACGACAACACAGCGCTGACGGGTGGCCGGCAAGCGCCGTGGCCCATTGTTGCCATCGCCATGCTGGGCGCACCCATCTCGGGTGTCACCTTCATCTCGGTGCCGGGCATGGTTATCACCAAGAGTTACAGCTACTTGCAGATGGCGCTGGGCTTCATCGTGGGCTATTTTGTGATTGCCTACGTGCTCGTGCCGCTGTTCTACCGGCGCAACTTGGTGTCGATTTATGGCTACCTGAACCAGCGCTTTGGCTCGGGTGCACACCGCAGTGGCGCGTGGTTCTTCTTTATCAGCAAGTTGCTGGGTGCGGCGGTGCGCTTCTATGTGGTGTGCGTGACGCTGCAGTTGCTTGTGTTTGAGCCGTTGCACATTCCGTTCATTATCAACGTGGTAGTTACTATTGCGCTCATTTTCCTGTACACGCTGCAGGGCGGTGTGAAAACGGTGATTTGGACCGACACGCTCAAGAGTTTCTGCCTGATAATGAGCGTGGTGCTGGGCATCTACTTTGTGGCACGCGGCCTGGGTTACGACCTGGGGCAGCTATGCAGCGCTGTGGCTGCCGACGACACCTCGCGCATCTTCTTCTTTGACAATCCCAAGGAGGGCACCTACTTCTGGAAACAGTTTATTGCGGGTATTTTCATGGTGATTGCCACCACCGGCCTCGACCAGGACCTGATGCAGCGGTCGCTCGCTTGCCGCAACGCCAACGAGTCTGCCAAGAACCTGATTGTGAGCGTGTTCCTGCAAGTAATTGTGATTGCGCTGTTCCTCGTGCTGGGCACGCTGCTGGCGATGTATGTGCGTGCGACGGGGATGACGATGCCCGAGAAGACCGACGAACTCTTTGGTACTGTGGCGTTTGCGCCCGGGATGCCGCTCATGCTGGGCATCGTGTTCATCATCGGCTTGATTGCGGCGGCATACTCGGCTGCCGGCTCGGCGTTGACGTCGCTCACCACCTCGTTTACCGTCGACATCCTCAAGGCCGACCAGAAGGCGACGAGCGATAGTCAGCAACTGGGCCGCACGCGGCGCTGGGTACACGTGATGATGGCGGTGCTCATGGGTGCGGTCATCTACACGTTCTACCTCATTAGTAATCAGGATGCTATCAGCGCGGTCTACACGCTGGCGAGCTACACCTACGGTCCTATCCTGGGTATGTTTGCTTACGGCATGCTCACTCACCGCGGCGTGCGCAATGCGCTGGTGCCCGTGGTGTGCATCGCTGCCCCCATCCTGAGTTTCGTGATTCAGTGGTGGTTGAAGGCGCAATTTGACTACACGCTGGGCTTTGAGTTGCTGTTGCTCAACGCGGCGCTCACGATGATAGGCCTCGCCTTGATTGGTCGCAAGGCTGACGAGAAAGAGGCTGTAGTTACTGAAAATTAATCTATTACCATCATGTCACAACGACTTCTTAACCGATATGTGTGGCTGGTGGACACCATCCGCCGCCACGGGCGCATCTCGCTTGCCGAGCTCAACCGCTGCTGGCTGGCGTCGTCGCTGAGCGATGGTCATCCCCTACCCCGCCGCACGTTCTACCACTACCGCGACGCTGCCGAGGAGATGTTCGACATCAACATCTTGTGCGACCGGTCAACGTTTGAGTACTACATCGAGGAGACCTCGAGCAGCAACAACGACCTGCAAAACTGGTTGCTCAACTCGATGTCGCTCAGCGGTGTGCTCAGCGAGGCAGCCAACGTCTCGTCGCGCATCGTGCTCGAGGCTGTGCCCTCGTCGCGCGAGCACCTACCCGTCATCATCGACGCGCTCAAGCTCAACCACCGCATCAGTTTCACTTACCGGGCTTACACGCGCTCGACGGCGACGACCGGCAACGTGCTGGAGCCTTATTTTGTGAAGATTTTCAAGCAGTTGTGGTATGTGATTGGGTATCATGTGAAAGATGGGCGCATCAAGACCTATTCGCTCGACCGCATGAGCGACGTGACCCTGCTCAACGACGAGTTCATCATGCCCATCAACTTCAGTCCGCAAGCGTTTTTCAAGGACTGCTTTGGCATCATCACCACCGAGTCCGAGCCCAAGCGCATCACCCTGCGCGTGGAGCCCCGTCAAGCGAAGTATTTCCGCGCCCTGCCGCTCCACCCGTCGCAGACCGAGGAAATCCACGACAACTACAGCATCTTCCACTATGTGATGCGGAACACCTATGACCTGCGCGAGGAAATCCTGTCGCACAGCGACTCGGTGGAAGTGCTGGAGCCCCCCGAGCTGCGCACCATGATAGCCAACTCCCTCGCCGCCGCCCTGAAGCAGTACAAGAACGAGTGAGTGGTTATAATTCGCGCAGACTTACGCAGACTCCGCAGACCTTATTTTAATCTACTGGAAATAAAGCCAGTAAATAAAAGATCTGCGGAGTCTGCGTAGTCTGCGTGAGGCCCTCCTGAGACAGAGGGTCAACTCTCAACGCTATTTCGTGAGGAATTTGCGGTTGAGGTAGCGCATGAAGTTGTCGCGGTAGAGGTCACCGATGGGGAGGGAGATGGTTTCGCCCAGGATGATGTGGCTGCGGCTTACTTCCTTGATTTTCTTCAGGTTGACGATGTGCGAGCGGTGAACGCGCATGAACATCGACGAGGGGAGGCGCTCCTCCATCTTCTTCATGCTGAGCAGGACAACGAGGGGTTTCTCGCGGTCGTCGGTGTGGATGCGCAGGTATTCGCTCATGGCCTCGACATAGACGATGCTGTTCATGTCGACGCGCACCACCTTGTATTCGGTCTTGAAGAAGATGGCGTTGTCCTCGTCGGCATCGCTCACTTGCGAGGCTTGAATCAGGTCGTAGTGCTCCTTGATTTTTGCAGCCGTGCGGGCAAAATCGTCGAGGTCAAACGGCTTGAGCAGGTAGTCGAGAGCGCCCACCTTGTAGGCATCGACTGCGTAATCGCTATAGGCAGTTGTGAACACCACCGTGGGGGGCGTATTGAGCGACTTAACAAACTCCATGCCATTGAGGTCGGGCATGTTGATGTCGATAAACATCACGTCTACCGGCTTGCTGTTAAGAACTTGGAGGGCCTCACCGGCACTCTTGCACGTAGCCACGAGCTCAAAGTTGGGGATGTGGCTAATGTAGGATTGGATTTGTTTCAGAGCCAGGGGCTCGTCATCAACGGCTATGCACTTAATCATAACTGTAAAGGTTAACTATTGGTTATTGTGAATGATAATTAGCACTGGTGTTATGCTCGATGGGTACAACCAGGGTGACAGTGAACACGTCGGGCTGGTTGTCGATATCGAGCGTATAGCGGTCCTCGTAGACGAGGTCGAGACGTTTCTTGACGTTGACTAGTCCCACGCCGCCCTGTTCCCTGCTATTCTCGCGGTGGTGGTTGCTGTTGGCACACACCATCTTGATGTAGTCGCCCTCGATGGTGATGTCGAGGTGGATGAACGAGGGAGCGGAGTAGCTCACGCCGTGCTTAAAGGCGTTCTCGAGGAAGGGAATCACCATGAGCGGTGCCAGCACGATGCTGTCGTCGTACTTGGCGGGGGTGTTCAGCTGGATGTCGACGCTATCGCTAAAGCGCATGCGCATCAGCTGGGTGTAGTCGTTCAAGAAGTCGAGGCCTTGCTTGAGCGTGACGCGGTCCTTGGTGCCCTGGTAGAGGACATATCGCATCAAGTGCGACAGGTCGATGACGCTGCGTTTAGCCTTGCTGGGGTCCATGTCGATGAGGGCATGGATGTTGTTGAGCGTGTTCATGAAGAAGTGCGGGTTGACCTGGTAGCGCAGGTAGGCGAGTTCTTGCTGCGTCTGCTCGTGCTTGAGTTCGTGGAGTCGTTCGCGGTCGCTCATCGACTTGAAATACTGCTTGATACCCAGGTTGCTCATGCACATAGCCACGAAGAAGAACAGCGACACGATAGTCGGCACATCCATGGGTGGCTTGGCATCGTCACCATTAGCCTTTTGGGGCGGCGGCCCAGGCTCGGGCCGATTACCCCAGCGTAAGCCAGGTCGCGGCATGGGCGGCGGCGAGGCGAGGGTGATGGTGGTGTCGTTGTTGCGATTGTGGTTGTGCGGCACGGTCACCGAGTCGGTTGAGCAGTCGACCACGATGAAGGCCGCCAGCAACAGTGTCATCCACGCAAAGTAGCGCATCGTCTTGTGCTTGTAGATGATCTGTGGCGCAATCAAGAAGTTGTGAATCAAGAAGATGACGAGGAAAATCGCCATCGTGCACCACATCCTGATTACGCCATTCCAGTGATAGACGCGGTTGGGGTCGTAGGCCGTGTTGATGACCATGCCCGCCACGGGAATCAAGAACAGCACTACCCAAATGATGAGGTAGACCACGTTCTCCTGAACTTGTATTTTCTTGAGTTGTTTCATGCGCACACAAGTGGATACACTTCAACTTGAAAACACAAATTTAGAAACAATATTCTTAAAAAACAAAAAAAATCAACCATACCCCCACCCCATTGCACAAATTCCGTAAACATCAGTGTTGAGAGTTGACCCCTTGCTACTGAAGGACCTCACGCAGACTACGCAGACTGCGCAGACTTTTTATATTTTAAAATGAGGGGAACCAGCAAATAAAATATTAGGTCTGCGCAGTCTGCGTAGTCTGCGTGAGGCCCTCCTGTAACAGGGAACTCAACTCTCGTAACTAGTAACTGATGGTTACTGAGTGGTCGGTGGTGGTGTAGGTGGAGTAGCCATCGGCGACGGTGAAGGAGCCGTCGGCGTCGACGGGGTCGCTGTTAGCACTGTAGCTGTAGAAGCTGCCGCCGCTGACGGTGATGTCGCCATCGCTCTTGATGCCCTTGGGGGCAGCGAGGTTCTTGGAGCCGAGGGCTACTGCAGCGAGTTCGCCACCGGTCATGACGAGGTTTCCGGTCTTGATGGCTTTAGCGTCGTCGCCAGTGACCTTGACGAGCAGGGTGCCGCCTGCAATGGTGATGGTGCTGTCGCACTTGACGCCAGCCACGCTGGTGGTGTCGCTGGTGTCGGTCGTGCCAGTGGCGATAATGGTGGTGCGGCCGCCGTTGATGGCGACGAAGTCCTCGCAGTTGATGCCCTTGGCGCCATCGGCGCTGGTGCCGAGGTTGAGGACGCTACCGTTGATGCGAACGCCATCGTTGGCCTTGATGCAGTGTCCGCTGGTGCTGGTGACGTTGATTTGGCTGCCGGGGCGCACAAAGACGTAGTCGTCGCTGACGATGCCGTTTTTGCCCACGCTGTTGACGTTGAGCGTGCCGCTGCCGCTAATCAAGATTTGTCCCTCGCTGAAGAGGGTGCCCTTCTGGTCCTCACCGTCGACCATGGTGTAGGTTTCACCATCGGTGAGCGTACTGGTGGTGCCATCGGTCAGGACGAGGAAGAACGACTTGCCGCACTGGTTGTTGATGGCAGCGCCCGTGGGGTTGGTGATGGTCACGCCGTCGAGGGTGACGCTGAATTTCTTTTCGCTGTAGAATTTAATGGAGCCGTTGGTGGTCGTGCCCTTGAGGACGTAGGCCACCTTCTTGGCGGTGCTGGTGACGGTGACGTGGCCGCCGTCGGTGCTCACGCTCACCTTGCTCACGCTGCCGTCGACGGTTGCACTCTCGCCATCCCAGGTGATGGTGATGGTTTTGGTGAACTCGCTGTTCTCGATGTAGTCGTCGTGGGTGACATCATTGGTGTCGGTGGGAACGGTCTCAGTGGCCTCGGTCAGAGCGGTGTAGTCGAACGCGATGTCGCGGGGCTCCTCGTCGGTGGTTTCGCCCGCAATGATGCTTGCGATGGCGCTGATGTCGCTGGCATTGACCGAACCGTCGCCATTGACGTCCTCGCGACCCTCGTAATCGGTGGTACTCTCGCCGCTGATGATGCTCGCCACGGCGCTGATGTCGCTCGCATTAACCGAGCCGTCGCCATTGACGTCGCCGGTGATGTCGGCCATCGAGGTGATGCCCAGTGTGGCAGCCAGTGCCGCCAGCAGGGCTATGGGTTTACTGAAAGGTGATTTACGCATGAGTGACTGATATTAAGGTGGTTAGTAATCGATGGTAACAACCTTTCGGTTGCTGGTGTAGGTGGTGTAGCCGGTGGCGATGGCGATGGTGCCAGCCACGTCGAGGGGACGCGACTTGCTGCTGTAGCTGTAGAAGTAGCCGCCAGTGACGGTGAAATCGCCGTCGATTTTCGCACCCTTGGCCTTGCCTTGCAGCAGAGTTCCCGTGGCAACAGACTGCACCTTGCCGCCCGATTGGATGTAGCTCTGTTTCAGGCGGATGCCCTTGCCGGCATCGCCCGTTGCCATGAGGTTGAGCGTGCCGCCGGTGACGAGCATCAGGCTGTCGCTCTTGACCGCCGCGCTGGCGGTGGTGTCGGGCAGCAGGGTCTCCTCGTCGGTGGTGATGAGGCTGTTACCGGTGGCAATGACGGTGGTGCGGCCGCCAGCGATGGTGAGCAGGCTCTTGCTGCGCAGGCCCTTAGCGCCGTCGGCACTCACCTCGACGTTGACCACGCCGCCATTGATAAAGATGCCGTCCTTGCCGCGGATGCCGTTGCCGGCGGTGCTGTTGGCGTAGATGCGGCAACCGGGGCGCACCACGATGTAGTCGTCGGTCGAGATGGCCGCGCGGCCCGTAGCATAGACGTTGAGCGAACCGCTGCCGCTAAACAGGATTTGTCCCTCGCTGAAGAGCGTGCCCTTCTGGTCCTCGCCATCGATGTCGACGTAGGTGGAGCCGTCTCGCAGACTGTTGTGCGTGCCCTCGTTGAGCACGACGTAGAACGACTTACTGCACTGGTTGTTGATGGCTGCACCTGTGGGGTTGGTGAGGGCGAGGCCGTTGAGGGTGATGCGGAATTTCTTCTCGCTGTAGAATTTAATCGAGCCGTTGCTGCTGCTACCCTGCAGGATGTACTGCACGCGCTTGGCGGTGCTGGTGACGGTGACGTGGCCGCCGTTGGTAGCGACGCTCACCTTGTTGACCGTGCCGCTGACGGTGGCGCTATCGCCCGCCCAGGTGATGGTGATGACCTTGTCGTCGAAGTTGGTGTTCTCGACGTAGTCGCCGTAGGTTTCATCGGTCTCGTCGGTGGGAACCACATCGGCATCCTCGGCCAGCGCGGTGCTGTCGATTTCGATGAGGGCAGGCTTGATTTGGTAGACCTCGATGATTTCGCTCATGTCGGTATCGTCGTTCTCGCACGCGCTAAAGATGGTGCAAGCGAGCAGCGACAGGGCTATATACAGGATTCGTTTCATTGTGGTCGAGTGGTTGTGGGGTGAGCGATGTTAGAACTTGTAGTTGTAGCCGAGGCCGATGATGTGGTTGTTGACATCGTCGTGCACGGCCTGGTAGCGGTAGAAGGCCTCGAGGGTGTGTACCTTGTGAATCTTGTAGGACGCACCAGTCTCGAAGCGTGCCTTGACAAACGAGAGGTTGTTGTAGAGCTCGGCGCTCAGGAAGGGCGTGAGCTTGCAGTGCGGGATGTTGTACTCGCCCTTGAGACGCGAACGTAGCACGTGCTTGTGCTTGCTGCGCACGGTGGTGGTCTCCCACTCGCCCTCGTCGAAGTCGAAGCGTTCGGTGGTGCGCTCGGGGCGGTAGGTGTACTGCCAGCGCTCGCGTAGCGACAGGGTGACGCGGTCGATGGTCACGCTACCCGTGAGCGAGACGTGCACGCGGTGACGCAGGCCCCAGTCCGACGGGCGCCAGTTGTTGTAGCTGCCGTCGGTGTTCAGGGTCGTTTTCTCGTGGAAGTTGCTGATGAGCAGCGTGTAGCCCGCATCGGCCTTGAGCCAGCGCAGCGGTTTGTAGCTCACGCCAGCCTCGAGGCCCACACGGTCGGCGGTGCGGAAGTTGTTGCGCGAGCGGAACTCCACCCCAGCGTTGATGCCCAGTTTTTTGGTAAACTTGTGCGACACGCCCGCGTTGAGTTGCAGTCCCGCGTCATCGGCCACGGCGCGAGCGGGCATGGCGAGCATCACGAGGCTTGCCAGCAACGCGACGATTATTGTCCGGGTTCCTTGACTTCGTTCCATTCGGCTTTCGAGATTTTTAATGTGTTGTTAATGTGGCTCATACCCTCGCCGTTGTACTCATAGTAGACCTTGAGGACGGCGCTGTCCTTGAGGAAGTCGACCGAGCCGACGCTCACCTTGGTCACCTTCAGGCCGGTGCGGTTGCGCAGGTCCTCGATGAGCTCCTCGCGGCGCTCGGGCACAATCAGGGCGATGCGGTCGTAGAGCACTAGCTTCGACACCACGTCGCGCTTGAGCAGGAAGTGCTCAAACAACCAGGTCACGATGAGTATCACCGCGTTGGGGAAGACCAACTCGGCGAGGCTCACGTCGTTAGCCAGTGCATTGATGACCGAAATCGAGATGACGCTGAACATGTAGGTCATCTCGCGCACAGGAATTGTCTCGGTGCGGTAACGCAGGATGCCGAAGATGGCAAACAAGCCCAGTGCGAAGCCAATCTTGAGTTTCACGCCTCCCAGCAGGTAAATCATAAAGAAGACGCTGATGCTCAGGATGATGTAGGTGAAGTAATAATCTAAGCGTCGACTCTTACGGAAGTAGAGGAAGTAAATCATCACCCACACGACCGCCAGGGTGAAGCTAAAGCGACAAACCATCTCGAGGAGGCTCGTCTTGTCGATGAGTTCATTTCCCATCAGTTCCAGCATTTCGTTCTCGTTCATAATGCTTTGTTGTGGTTGTGCGAGCCGCGGGGATGTGAACCGTTGCAAGCCCCATGGCGGCCGCTGTTAGTAATTAAAATATCTTTCCCTAAGCCGTGTGCATCATTTTGTCGATGAGGCGCAGGCGCTGTTTAAATCGGTTTTGCTTGACGTCGGGGTTGGTCAGTGCGGTGCCCATGCAGTACTTGCTGAAACCTTGCGGCCTGATGCGCAGTTGCCGCAGCATCTCGAGCACGTCCGAGGGCATCAAGCCATCGCGCTTGAGCTCGATGATGGCGAGTCCGTCGAGCGAGCAACGGCGGTCGGTGAGCAGGTTGTGGAATCGCAGTCCTGTGTCGATGGTGACGCGCTCGGTGTGGGCCTCGTTGACCAGGGTGATGCGACGGAAGCGATTCTCGAGGGTTTGCACCATCGAGGCGGGGTCATAGCGCAAGTGCTTGCGCAGGAACTTGTCGTAGTCGGCGTAGACCTCGTTATGGGCATCAAAGTGCATGTCAAGGTCGGGGTTTTCGGGGTCAAAGCCCACGGCCTCGACGCGTTTTTTCTTGGTGCGCTTGTGATTGTCCTTGGTCTTCACCTCGAGGAAATTGAGGTGCGACTCGACGTAAGAGCGGATGCGCAGTTTCTGCCGCGAAGCCACGCCGTTGTGGTGCGTGAGAAACATGTTCAAGTCGGGCGTGTCGAAGTAGACCGTGTAGTAAGCCATGTTGCGGCGCCCGTCGATGTCCTGCACGCGGTAGCGCTCTTGTACCATCTCGAGCAGCTGGCACAGCTTCTCGACGGTGGTAACAAATTTAGTATCAGTGCGATTCATGAGCTTCACGGCGCTCATTTCCTCGAGGGTAATGGGCCGCAACTGCGCAATCAACGCATCCACATTTTTTACAATTGTGCTCATAATCGTCTTGCTAGAAATTAAAAACTTACATAATTATAACGCAAAAATACTAAATCTATTACATTTCTTCCTGCTAAATTCAACCTACAGCCGCTAAGTATCAATCAGAGTTGAGAGTTGAGAGTTGAGTTGAAGCGGCTACGCCGCTGTAGGTTTATCCTCGCGCGGTGTCCTATAGCGCGGAACGCGCTATAACTCAACTCTCAACACTGTAAAAAGCGTGGGCTACTTGAAATCACTTCAGGTAGCCCACTTGTTCAATACTTAGTTAGGTTTAATTTACTTTAGATGTGCTAATTATGTTGTATTGTGCTTATTGTATAGCCTTGATTGTGGTGGTGGTGCCATCTTGGTAGGTGGTTACCACGATGTTGACGCCAGTGAACGGGGTTGCGCTCTTTTGGCCCGTCAGGTTGATGTAGGTAACATCGGTGATGGGGCCGCGGTGGTCGGTGGTGACGTCGGTGATGGTGGTCATCTGGTGGGTACCATCGTCGAATGCCATCGTGTAGCGGGGTGCAGTGCGTTGCGTGCTCCACTTCGTCAGGTCGTCGTTACCAGGATTAGCGTTCCAGCTCACGTAGCCGGTGTTGATGTAGCTACCACTCTTGAACTCATACTGGCGGATGCCCTCGGGCGTATCCCAGTTGGCACCGATGATGGCGCTGCTGCCCGACCAAATCTTGCTCTTGGTACCGGTCTTGCGGAAGAACTTGTGGATGCCCGAGCTCTTGCTGCGGCCCATGTAGTAGGCATACTGGGGCACGGTGTCGTTCTCGTAGTTGCCCACGAAGTGGTACAGGTAGTTGGCATCGCTGCCGTTGGTGCAAACCTCATCGTTGCCGTCGGTTGCGGTGACGTAGTAGTTGAGGTAAGGCACTGTGGCGTAGTCGTAGTTACCCTCGGTGGCATACTTGTAGCTGATGGTGCGCTTGCTCATGGAGCCATCGCTGATGCTGTCGAGCAGCGTCTGAGGCAGTTGCGGCTTGAGCAGGTAGGGATAACCGCTCTTGAGGATGACGGGGTCGTCCTCGGTAGCGTCCTCGTAGTGCTCCTTGCTGGCAGTCGAGTACTGGCTATCGTCCTCGAAGCGCCAACGCATGTTGCTGGCCACCAGGTCCTTGGTGAATTGCAGCACGATTTGCTCGTTGTCCTCGTCGCGCGTTACGCCATAGAGGGCGTGCAGCTGCGGGTAGATGTTCTGCGCGGGGTCACCAAAGGCGGCGAGCAGTTGGCTCTTGGTGAGGTCAAACGGCAAGCAGAGCGTGTACCAGTCGTTGTCGGTAATCTTGCCCACGTTCCACTGCGGGTCGTCGGTGAGGTAGTTACGCGGATAAGCCAGGGCAAACTGATGCCAACCCACGTAGTCGTCTTGGATGTTAGGTTCGTCGGCACCAAACTCGGCGAGATAGGTCGACGAGGTGTTCTTCACCCATGTGGAGAAGCTGTTGGTTACCGAGCTCAACTGGGTCGTTGCGTTCCAGGTGCTGGGCAGTCCATCACGCCCTACGAGGATGTAGGAGCCGCCATTGTAACCATTGACATTAGGATTGGTGTAAGAGCCCTTGAAGTTGTCGCCATCGCTACCATCTTTCCAGTAGTTCCAGGTGATACCCAGCACGGCTTGGTTGTAGCTGCGCGAGAAGTCGAGATGCGAAGGCCAGCGGATGATGTTACCATCGCCATCGGTGCGGTTGTTGGCATCGGGAATGGTGTAAACGCGGTCGATGTCGGTATAGTGCTTGCGATTGGTGTCGTCGCAGTCGTGCGGGAAGTTGAGCAGTGCGAGCCAACCGGTGCTCACGTTGAAGTCCTCGCGGGTGAGCTTGTCGGTAGCGTCGGCAGGCGTGTTGTTGCCGTGGTAGCTCACACCGTGGAAGGCGTTGAACGCGCACTTGGGCGCCTTCTTGCCCATGGCAAACACGTCCTTGACGTAGATGGTCCAGAAGGCGTGCGTGCCGATGTCCTCAACGTTCTCGCTGATGGTGATGGCACCACCATTCGACTTCAGGAAGTCGGTGCTGGGCGAGCTGTCGCGATAGAGGTGGGCGTAGGGCCACTTGTCGACGATTTGTGTCGTGTCGAACTTGGTGTCCTGCGGACGATGGGGATAACCGTTACCATCCTGGTCGATGGTAGTGGTGAAAATGTGGTTGAACGAGGGCATACCGCCATCGTAGGCGTAGGTGGCAAAGTTGCCAATGTGCTTGTAGTTACCTGGGATGCACAGGTCCTGCATCGTCTGGATGAAAATCAAGCAGCTATCGGGGATGCGGTCCATCTCGGCGCTGATGGGCAGGTAGAGTTTTGAGAGTTTCTGGCTCACCAGCTGACCAATGCGCATGTCGTTCTGCACGGGGAAAACAGCGCGCGTCAAGTCGAGGCGCGTGATTTGAGCCAAACCTTTCTTGGTGTATTGCTCGGTATGCCACAGGCCTTGCTTGTCGGCGGGGCACTGCTGGTCGGAAGACAGGCCATCGCCCACCCAGTTACCATTCAGATTAATCTTGGTCGAGGCTTGACCATTGAGACCGCCACCGAGGTCGGCAGCGTTAAACTTGCCAATGAGGACGAGGTTATGCAACGAGTCGGGCTCGATGAACGATTCTTCGGTAACAACATCGGCCCAGTCGTGATAGCTGACGTTCAGAATTTCGTGAACGTGCCCGGGCTCTTTGGCGTAAACCATTGCGCCCTTAATGGTATTTTTGTCGTCGCTGTTGCCGTTACCCACATCGGGGTCACCACAGTAACCCACGGCGGCAATGAGGTTGGGTGCTTGCTCGACGCGGCTCTCAAAGGTCTTGTATTGCGTGTTGTCGAGTTCCACGCTCTTGGAGAGCATGAAGTCCATGTTGTCGGTGAGAATCAGGTAGTTAATGTAGGGGTTGTAGGCGTGCACGGTGGCGGGGTTGTAGAAGAAGGTGCGGCTGATGTCGAGGGTTTTAGCCTGGAAGCCGTTGAGACCCACCATGTCGCTCTCGCTCAGCAGTGCCACGCCGTGCTCAATCCCCATCACGTTTTTGGTGGGAACGGTGTCGGCGAGCGGCGGCATGCAGCGCAACATGCAGTGGTCGTAGGGGACACTTTGTGCGATGGCCATCATGTCGTCGGGGATGTTACCCTTGTACATGCTGTAGTTGGCAGTAATTACGTTCTTACCATCTTTCAAGACAAAGACGGTGCTATCGCCATAATTCTTGTTCTTCAGGACGTTACCATTCTCGTCATAGACCTTCTTGCTAAGCCAAGCGGTAGCGATGACGGTGTAGAGGTTGTAGTTACCCTCGGTGAGATTCTTGGTTCCGTTGAAGTTGTGAGGGATGATGATGTAGCGCAGTAATGCGTTATTGGTGATGTTAACCGTGTAGTTCTGCATGACCCACGAGGCGGTGTTGTTGCCACTGTTGGTCCACTTGGTACCAATGGCGCAGTACTTCAAGTCAACGTTGTCGAGTTTGGGATTGTTGGTGATGGTGATGTTTTGCATCAAGCAACCGGGTCCAAACGTCACGTTCTTCAAGTTCTCGCAGCCATCGAGGGTGAAGTTGCCTTGCTCGAGTTTCACGTTGTTGAGCGTGAGACTTTCCACATTGTCGTTGTCAAAGTTGAGGTCGCCACCGTTGAGCCACACGTTCTTGCAGACCATGGTCTTGATGTTGCTTCCCTTGCCGCTAATGGCGCTGGCGAGGGTGCTCACCGACATGGTGGTGTTGTTGCTGTTGGTGGTCAACTTGGTAACCTCGGTCACATGAGGGCTGGCAGCCGCCATGGCCATTCCCATCGCCGTTGAGCTGGCCGAGAGGATGTAGCACTCGGTGCCATCGGCACTGATTTTCACGACATAGTTGTTGCTACCATCGGTGATGTAGCTGCTATAGGTCTCGATGTTCTCTTCGGTGAGCGTCGTGCCGCGGGGCATAACCACACCCGTGAGGTAGCAGCACAGATAGACGGTCACGTCCTGGTCGCTCGTTACAGCGGCGTTATACAGGTCGACATACATCCAGCTGTTGCTCACAATCTTCTGAGCATCATCGCCATTGAGCTCGCAGCTTACAAACACAAAGCTCGTTGCCCCGCTCACGGCGCTTAAGTCGGTTGCAGCAGCCACGTCGCCCGCTTTCAGGCCAGTGAAGGTGGCTGTGGTACCACTTACCTCGACGGTGCCGTTGCCAAAGGTTGCTGCCCAGGCGCCCATCGTGGTGAGGATACACATTGTTATAATAAATAATACCTTCTTCATTGTTGGGTTGTTGTTTTATATCGTGTTGATTGTTACGTTTTTATATCTCGAGTAGAAGTATTTATCGCAGGACGCGGGTGGCGGTCATCGAGCCGTCGCTGTAGCGCGTTACCACGATGTTGATGCCCTTGTGGGGAGCAGCATGCGCGATGCCAGCGAGGTTGTAATAGGTTACCTGCGTAGCGGTGCGTGCGGGCTGAATCTCGGTCACTGCCGTGGGCTGGTTGTCGGGGAACGACAACGGGTAGATTCGGAAGTCGGGGCTGATGGTAGCGCCACTGCGTGCCGACACATGTCGCGGTGCCAGTGCTGTGGTGTCGCTGTCTTCCTCGTCGTCGTCGACAATCACAATCTTGCTGCCATCGCCATAGCGCCAGAAGCGGCCGTTCTCAATCGCGTCGGGATTGATTTGAATCAACGCCTTGAACTGGTACATCTTATCCTTAACCAAGTCGGGCATCTGGCAATAGTCCCAGTAGGGAGCCACGCCGCCGTCGAGGTTAGCCTCGTTGATGCCTGCCTCGGTGGTGGGCACGACAAAGTTGGTACCATCCCACACCATCCAGTAGAGTTGAGCCACCTGGTTTGACTTGGGATTGATGAAGTAGTAGTTGATTGACTGGTCGCCCTTTGTGTAAGTGGCGCCGGTGTTATCGCCCAGGTTTGTGTTGGCAATCATGAAGTTGGCGCCGATGAAGTGTGCCAGCGTCACTGTAGCCTTTTCGGTGGTCACCGTGGGTGCTTGACTCAGCTGCAGGGTGACATTGAGCGTGTCGGTGAGGGTGCCCACGATGTCTTGCAGCACCGTGCCCTCGGTGATGTGGTTCTCGCCAAGCAATTCGGTGTTGATGATGAGCATCGCCCAGTGTTTTGCGCGTTGGTACCGCCTTGCAGCGATTTCACTTGGTTGATGTAATCGACTTGACCTGCAAGCATCGAGGTCGAAGCAATCGACGCCTCGTCGTCCTTGACAAAGATGAGGGTGTTCTCACCTTTCTCCAGCGAATAAACAGCTGTGAGCTGACCTATCTTGTAGGATTGCCCTAACACAGGTTTTGCAGCAATCCCGCTCAGTTCCATTTCGACCTGAGCGCTTGCTCCCATTGCCCACAACATCGCAAGGGTAAATAAAATCTTTCTCATTTTGCTAAGTTGTATTTGTGAATTAGTTATTAATTACGTTTTTGATTGTAGACTTTCTTGGTTAGCTTTTTTAGGTAAGGAATCTGCATCTGACGAAGCAAGAATACCGCATCCACTATTGCATGAAACTGCCACTAACTAAGTAAGAAAACAGAAAATTTCTCGATCTAAATAAACCTTAGAAAGTCATCCTTCTTCAAATTTCGTGACAAAAGTAGTGCCAAAGTTCGTTACTTCCATTACAAAAATGTAACATTTCTCACCTAAATTGGTGATTGTTTTGGTTATTACAACACTTTGTTCTGTTTCTTACAATAAACCA
>Ga0181612_148341_pt1 | contig 24933 bp, 15 predicted proteins | sample HoacroProtozoa21_FD_119630 | JGI IMG/M metagenome (GOLD analysis project Ga0181612, IMG submission 119630) | Hoatzin crop microbial communities from Cojedes, Venezuel. Combined Assembly of Gp0051906, Gp0051904, Gp0051908
GTACTTGGTCTTGTCTTCTGATGGTTAGATACCAACAGATGTCCCATTGTTCACCAGCTATGTTTTCCTTTGTTTTGCCTTTTAGTCCGGTCTTGTCTTGTTTTGCTTTGCTTTGGTTTTGTTAGTTTGGTTTGGTTTTTGCTTTTACTTTCCAGTTAACAATTCACTGCAAATTCCTGGTAGGACACAGCAAGTACTTTAGCACCTGAAAGCAAAGAAATCAAGTGTGGATGTCTCAAGCAAAAGGGCAGATCAGAGAGGACTTTTCCTTACCTGTCCAAACCTTACCCATCATTTGGTCTTGTATTACATCTCCCTGCAGTGGTACTTCAGGTTTTTTCCTGGCGCAGACGTTTTGTCTCCTCATGCCCACACCCTGACTATAGGGAACCAGAGGAGCAGTGTGTTCTGTGCAGCAGCCTGGATGTGTCTGGCCCTCTGGTCAAAGCCCTGCCCCCACCCATGTGGTGAGGAAGCTGAGCTCACACTCTCCGTTTAGTTTGGGACTGTAATTTTTCCTGGAGAGTATTTTATCTGCTGTAATTTTCATTGTCTGGTTTGTTCAATGGAAAGCAACACAGGACAAAAATACAAGAAAGTTAAGGTTTTTTTCAAGCCTGATAGCACTAGGAAATACCCTGGATTTTTTTAAGAGAGGTTTTAATATTATATTGTATACCTACATTGAGGAGTGGAGGGTGGAAAGAAATATTTTCTGATAGGAATAGATAGAGCTAGATAAATCAAAGTTGGAGTGCCTACTACAGAGAGAGAACCCATTGCCCCGTGAAAACAATGCATGCGCGTAGAGATGCTCCTGGCCAGTAGAACTGGGGAAGAAATGCAGAAGATGCTGCTGCACACTGGAAATAGCCCTCCAAGCTGGAACAGTGGTACCTATTTTCTCTCCAGAAGTTGCTTTCTGGTGTATGAATAATGAAAATCTTACAGCTGTGAAAAAATAGTTTTCCATGCGTATGTGTTTCGTTTTCCTTCAAGATGAGGGTACATTCTAGTGAAACACACCCCCCTCCTCCGGTCTGAGTTTCCTTCAGTGAATTCATGGGGTAGTAGCTCTCTGTACATTTTCCAAAACCCCAACTGGGACTGGAATACCCTGAGCAAGGTCAGATGTTTGCAGACTCACTTGCCCAGGACCAACATCATCAGCAGCAATGGTCATATCAGTTCTGGGCCAGCTTCATGTACACCACTTGGAGGAATGGTCCACCTTCTCTTCCCTTTCCCCCTCCCTTAAATAGCCCAAGACCCTTACCATCTTTGCACTGCTTTAATACTGGCCACTGAGCTTGTTGCTACCTGCCGTCATCTGTAAGGGCTGAAATTCATCCCAGCCCTTTTCCCACTTGGCCAAGGCACTTTCCATGCTTTTCGAGTAAGGCTTGTCATGTACACACGCAGGAGCAGTCTCCGGGTACCATCTGGAGGGGGTTCACACCCCATCAGCGATGTGTACAGAGCGTGTTTGGGACCTAGACAGTAATTCACTGTAAGTCAGGCATTTCTCTCTCCACAGCAATGAAGGAATTGGGTTTTGCAAGGAGTAATTAGTTTAGATGCTCTGTCACTCTTGCTGGAGAAGTTTCCTCAGGCTTATCTTGCCAAGTTTAAACTGAGATACCTGCATAGAAGTAGCTATTAGCTCTTGGTTTCTTTGTATATGCATGGGAAAAATCTGCTAACTTCTGGCAGCAATCATAATGCGTCTACCCTTTTACCTGTTGGTTCTTGCATTCTTTAAGACCAGCTCTGGCCTTTTGCAGTAATTTTGTATGTTAAATTTTTGTCTAAGCTCACAGTCAGGACAATACTGTATAAACCTCTGGGATGGTCAGTTGTGTTGTTGTTGTGGTTTTTTTTTTTTTCTTTTAAATGTTCCTATTTCATTTTAGGATACGATAGGAAAAGAGAATTAAAGAGAGTTGCACTTTTTCACCAGCTTTGTCAGTTTTTTTCCAACAAACAAAACCAGCTTAACAAGCCATGCTTTGTGTTTCTAGAGATTGCGTCCGCAAAGTTGTGTGAATGGTTACTTTCAGCATTGAGTTGTCTTCTGTGGGTTTCTGGTGGGTATTTATGAAAAACATGAGTATGAAAAGAGTATGAAAAACAGTTTCTTTGCTAAAGATTATTGAAATTCATTGTAGGACTAGGAATATAATATGGTGTTCCTTGTTGAAATACTTAAATTGTCCTTTAATAATGGTAATTTAAAAAAAATTTTAGGTGGCCCACATCCGAGCAGAAAGAGATATTTTGGTTGAAGCGGATGGAGCTTGGGTAGTGAAAATGTTTTACAGCTTTCAGGATAAGAGAAATCTTTACCTGATCATGGAGTTCTTACCTGGAGGTAAGCTGTATGTTGTGGTATTAGGTGATACAAGTACTTCTTCCTTAGATTTTGTTGTCAGCTTCAGAAAATGTTAGAAACAAGCACGCTGTGTAATGTGTGATAATAAAAATTTTAACACTGTTTTAAATGAAGACTCAGTAATGTAACCATTCCTGATTTTTAGGGGAAGAAGAAAGGTTATGAAGGGGTGTTAAAATAGACTTGTATTAAATAATTATTCTAATCCAATGTTCTGCTTTTTACTGCTGAAGCTATTAACAGTAAAAAAAAAACCAAAAAAAAACACCCCAAAAAACCACACACACAAAACAAAAATAAACAAAACAAAACCGACCAAAACCAGCTCTTCTAAACAGTTTATTCATGCAATACATGATTATGTGTTAAAATTCACTGTATCTTCCTGGGCTATCCAATTAGAATTCCTATGTAGGATTTTCAAGAGTTTTACATCCAGTTTACTAAAAAAATATGTTAGGTTTGTAGGTCCTTGCAGTAATAGTTTTATAATTAGTAGCTATATGCCAGTTACAAAGTTAAATTTGGTTTCTACTGGGGTTTCACATAAAATTAGTCTTGTGATTAAAATGTTCTGATTTCTAAGCTGTGTTTTCTTCTCTTTGATAAGGTGACATGATGACCTTGCTAATGAAGAAAGACACCTTATCAGAAGAGGAGACACAGTTTTACATTTCTGAAACCGTGTTGGCCATAGATGCTATTCACCAGCTGGGATTTATCCACAGAGATATTAAACCAGATAACCTTCTGCTGGATGCGAAGGCATGTAATGTGCACGTAAACTGCCTGTGCTTTAAACATATCAGTCTGCAGACAATGCCATTTATAGTGGTGCTAATCAGTGGGAAACCAGTAGTGTCATACCAGTGATTTAAACTAGCTGGAGTAAAGGCAGAAAATGGTTGCTATCTTGTCCTTGTAGAACACCAATATACTTAAACAAAGCAAAACCACCCTTGTTTGTTGTTGGAAAGGCTTTTAACCCTTTAAAGGCTTTCAAGGCAAGCCTTTTAAGACCATCATAGGGTGTCCAGATGCCAGGTTACCATCAAAACAAAACAACGGAGTTTTGTCCTGAAGGCTTTCCCACTTTCAGTGGTATCCAGTTCAAAACAAAACCAGACAAACTAGCTGCCCTCGGCTGTTGTAGATGTAACTGTTCCCAGGGGGCAATAACCTGTTTGAGAGAAAACACGCTCTTGCAGTACTCCCAAGACTCAGTCATTATTTGCCTACTTGTCCAACATTAGGTAGCCCTGTACAAGTCCATCGTGGCCTGAGAGGCACAAGCAGTTAATAAAACTTTCTTTTTTAAGCATTACCTGTCTAAATTATGTTTTCATCTTGCGTGATTTCTTTTTTTTTTTTTTTTTAGGGTCATGTAAAACTGTCTGATTTTGGGCTATGCACAGGTTTAAAGAAAGCTCACAGAACCGAGTTCTACAGGAACCTTACACACAACCCACCAAGTGACTTCTGTGAGTATAGCATGGCCTGGTTAAAAGTGTAAATAGTTTTGAGCTGCAGCTGTGGCTCGTCATAGTTTTTTTCTGCTTAGATAAGCAAGATTGGTTAGGCTGATTTCATTAAATTGGAAAACTGGAAAAAATGCATGTTCCCTGGGACATGGAAGCATTTCACAGGAAATAAATTACGATTTCTGCAGTGTTAATGGATTTCTGCACATTTGTACACAGATACCAATACACACAATGTAATGTATCTGTATTTTAATGTATTTTTCGTAACTATGTTAATGAAGTTACAAAATGCTCTTTCAGAAGGGACATGGGTTACATGTGCTGACTTACTGAAGTCGGTGACAATCTCATGAAGCTTTTCATAAGGCTCTCTAGCTATTCATCAGCGAGCCTTGGTGGCATATCCACATTAGTGTTTTGTTCTACAAATGTAAAATTTCCCTGCAGTTCTTCTTGGATTGTTGACTTGTTGCTTAAAAAACCATTGCCCGCATCTGAACATACGTTGCCAGCTGCAACAATAAGTGCTGCTGATCTCAGATGACTCTGTAAAACTTTAGCAAGTTCTAATTTAGAATTGCTGATCATGTGTCCTACATACATGAGTTTCAGCTGCAAATTCGACAGTAGTTATTCATTATGATTTTCCCATTTCCAGTTAAAATCAAGTATTTGTTTCTAGACTAAAGCATTCTAAAGATACAAAATAGTTATTCTTTGAAAACAGAATGTTATCAATCTTTTCTTTTAATTCTCACAAATGCATTTATTATCTAAGAACTATTTTGTAAATTAGCATTTCAGAATATGAACTCAAAGAGAAAAGCAGAAACGTGGAAGAAGAACAGGCGACAGCTGGTGAGTTAATAAAATTAAGTATAATTTTTTTTTTCTTTTAAACTATTTTCAGAAAAGGTTAAATAAAAGCACGGCATTAATGCTGCTGGTTTTTAAAAACTGAAAGGCCCTCATCCATTACAGATGTCACTCTCTTCAAGCTCCAAAAATTGCAAATAACTCAAAAGAAGGTGGTCTAGTGATCCCAGTCATGGAATAGCTTAGAGATCAGGGTTGCTTTGTCTGTCTGTTTTCAGAGCTGTGACTAGCAAGACCCTGCTCTTCTCTCTGCCTTTGTTTCCGCTTATGAGTATCTGAACTAACGAACCTCAGGTGTCAGCAACCGCTTAGCAAAGCTGTAGCTTGAGTTTGTCTCCAAGACTGACTCTGGTATTGACACTGTGTGTGAACTCCTGGGTTGATTTCCTGCATTCAATGTCGGAAGAATATGCGTAGCTGCCTGGTTCTTTTTTAGATAATTGTGGGGAAAAGTTGTTTGTTCTTCTGCTGAACGGGAATATGATGGAAAGGCAATGGAGGATATTGGCACTGGAGTGCTGCAGCCTGGGTTTATAATGAAGAGTGTCAAGTGACAAAGGGAGCTCTGGCATTAACTGAATCCAAGGACAGCATCTGTCAGCCACGGGATATCAGAATTTCACCCCTGCTCATGATTTCACCAAATAGCAGTTGCAAAAACCTCAGTTTTCAAATTCTGGAACTTTTTATTTTGACCACTCTGTTTAAAAAGTGATATGCTGCAGTACTTCCCAAAAGCTTTTGGGTGGTTTTGTCTTTCCTCCTGAGACATAATGAGATTACATGGCAATCGTGATGCCTCAGAGGGGCTGTATTTCATGCCCTTACTCCCGCTTGGAGTTAGATACCTGAAAGAAATAGATCTCCAGTTCAGTAAAGACTGATGTGGCAGAACTGTGTGGTGAAGCTAGAGGAATTATGAGAAGTCCAACAGAGAGAATCAAAGGCCAAAATGACAACTTGTACCAACACTATTTGAAAAGGAGCCATATTCGTGGTTTTCCATTGGTTCAAAACTAAGTGTCTCTTTGTTCAATAAAGTATTTTGTTTCTGTTCAGACAAATGAAAGTAAAAGATATTTCTGGCAAAACTGGTTTTTGGTGAACTTTTTTTGTTCTGTGGGGTTTCTTGTTGGGTTTTGCTTTCTTTCTTCTCCCCTGCCCCGTATAAAATTTTCCATCAGTAAAGAGAAATTCCCAAATAGCTCAAGATTTAGTCATTAGCCAGAATCACAGAATCATTTGAGTTGGAAGGGACCTTTAAAGGCCATCTAGTCCAAACCCCCTGCAGTGAGCAGGGACATCAACTACATCAGGTTGCTCAGAGCCCCGTCCAACCTGGCCTTGAATGTTTCCAGGGATGGGGCATCTACCACCTCTCCGGGCAGCCTGTGCCAGTGATTAACCACCCTAGAATCATTTAGGCTGCATATTTGAAAGGTTAAAAGTATGGAGCCTGGGTCCAGTAAGAGCTCAAATTAATTTTGCAGTAAAGAGAAGGCAAGACATGGAGCAGCTAGTGTATCGCAAGTGTCACACATGGCAATCTATCACTGGTCATCCTATTTTTTAAAACAAAAAAAACCCCAACAACAGAACTTCTTGGATATTTTAGTAATGTGGCTACCTGAAACTTTAACTAAGATGACCTCATATTGCAGTGGGAATATTCGATGATTTCACCACATTGAGGAGGCTGATTTCCATTTACTTCTAAGGTTCTCTGTGCTTACTCACATAAAAAGAATAATGTTTTTAGGATTTTAGATACTGTGAAGTCTCAAGTTAAGCATTCTTGTCCATCCAAATAACAAGAACCTATATGTGAATCCTCAGGAAAAGGTTTTGCAAAGTGTAAAAATGTAGTATTTTTCTTTTAAAGAGTTTCTTCTTTTTTTCCAGGCATATTCTACTGTTGGAACCCCAGACTACATTGCACCAGAAGTATTTATGCAGACCGGGTACAACAAGCTGTGTGACTGGTGGTCTTTGGGAGTGATTATGTATGAAATGCTAATAGGTATGTTAAAGACACCAACTTAAGAATCATTCAAAGGGCTTAAAGGTAACAGGGTCAATTGGTTCACTGAGTCTGATCCTCTGCATAGTGCAGGTACCAGAATTTCGTTCGGTTCTACCTGAAGGAAGCCCCAAATTCAACTTCCAGAAAGCTTTGAAGTTCTCCCATGCCAGAGATGATGCCTCCGTTAGCTGTTTCAGTGAATAGCTGTTCACTGTTAAATGTTTTTGAGTTTCAGTGTCGTTACTTGGAAGTGACAAAATAACCTTTAATGTTGCATTACAAAAGAGAAAACTTTTGGCTAGTACTACTTGTTAGATTTGGGAGCCGTAGTGACAAAAGCAGAGGCCCAGGTCACTTCCCTCTTCTGGGAAGAGCTTGTTAATTTTTCTGTTTGTTTGTGCAGGGTATCCACCCTTCTGCTCAGAAACGCCACAAGAGACTTATAGGAAAGTTATGAACTGGAAAGAAACATTGGTATTTCCTCCAGAGGTACCCATTTCAGAGAAAGCAAAGGATTTAATTCTAAGGTCAGTAGCAAAAGCCCACTTCTGGCCACTCACCCAGACACAGTCATCTTTCATTAGGTTAACTTTCCATTCTGCAAGCTTTAGATTGGAGGGAAAGATGGTTTCCTTGGTTTTGCCATCCTTGATGGATTTTTTTTTTTTAGTCTTTTTCGCTTTGCCATTTGTTTGACATGAAGGAATAAACTGTAATGATCTTGATTTGTACCATGGTATCAGGAGAAACAGAGAAGACTGAAAAAAAAGAAGAAAGAAAAATTGATTAACACTCAGTTTTTCTCTTCTCGGAGGGAACTAGAAAATAACTGCTTGACAGCATTTAATACACTGACCAGAAAACTTTGGATGTTTTGGATTTACTTACTTTTTCCAGAATGATAATTTCTAATCCACTCAGTTTGCATTGAAGTTTTTGCAAGGGATTTTGATGTCAAGGTCAGGCAGAAACACTCTCTTGCCCTGGGAGATTTGGGGGAGGTGTAGGGTGTGGAATGTGGGTTTTGACTGTGATCATTTCCCCCCCCCAGATAATATTGCAAGCTTACACAAAAGGGAACACACTTCATAGGCAGAGCCGAGAACTAGAATTTATTATTAGTCCAAGCAGTGCTCCAGTAGCATACAACAAACATAGCAAATAAAACAATCAGTTATTCTTAATCAAGTTACGGTGATACTAACACTTCAAATTATTTAATTGCTGTTAATCCTCATTAATAAGTTTGCGCGTAACAGTTTTTTTTATGTTTTCAGTATCTATTTCTGTAGCATTCTGCTTAACCTCTCCTGTGTGTTGTCAGCATCCTGAGCTCTTTGCTGGAAAGAGTACAGTGTTGCTGCTGAGGATTTCTTCCTCCTCAGTCTTGGCTGTGTTTGGGCATTTTTAGATATTACAGGCAGTTTATTTGTTAATATGTCTTGCTCATGAATTTACTTACATGACGGCTACTTGAATTTATTAGTTTTTCTCCATGTATGGAAGGATTTAAATTGGGGTAAAACATCTTTAGTTATAGACAATTTACTAAAATGAGGTCAAATCAGCAGGTTAGGCAACAAACAGTTGGACATTGGGTACTTTGTCCATTACAGCTTGGACAAGTTAGACAACACACATTTCAGCTTAAAGGAAGGTGCAGGCAAAGCTAAAGTTTCTACAGGCAAGACCAAATTAACATAAGCTCAAGTTCAGACAAAGCCTAGCAAATCCCAAGACCTGGTCTGGCTACCTGTTATTACAAAGTTTGAGGCCTCTTATGAGTATTTGGCATCAACCAGCTGGCTGGGCTGCAGTAGAAATATAAGCAGGCTTTTTTTTTTTTTCCCCAAGTGACACTCAACTACAAGTAAAAGAACATTACAGTCTATAATTGGAGACAGTTTGTAATCTAACTTGCGAAGTTACTAAATTACCTGCTGAAAATTTCACTAACTAGTGAGAAGGTGACCTGTTTGTATTGCACTGCACTCGTGAAAAGTGCCGTGCGAATCTGGATGATGTGGTCGTGTGGGGAGATTATGAGTTCAAGATAGCTAAATCAACAGCCAGAGGCTTCGCTTATCCAGGCAAAAAGGCTTTAATTTAACAAAGGCCAGCTGACTTTTAGAGCAACAGGAGGCCAACATCCCCATGCTACCCAGTACTCCCCGTTTCCAAGAGGATGTCAGGTGATGCCACACTTGGCAGGACCAAGCTTTTTGTTTGACATGGGCATTTTTTCTTATTGTAAACCTCCCTCTTTGTGTCACTGTTGACACCTTCTGCCATCCTCAGAGAGACTGCAAGGACAGTGTGAAAATATAAAGCAGTTATATCTTTGCTAACACATACAAAAGACAGCCAGGATTTAATGAACTCCTAGGCTAAGCATTGGTATGCTCACCATCTCCATGACGAGATACTTCAGAGTCTTTTCCAGCCAGCTAGGCATCGTCCCAGGCAGGCATCAGTCCAGAGAAGGGTCAGCCTCTGCGGCTCCCTGAAACAAATCCCTGATGTTGCTGAGTTGCTGTCAGGAGCTTCCACCTCCCTAATTTTTTTCTTTAGGATTTTACACTTTTCTGTGTTGCTGTTTTCCCTCCTGCCTGCTTGAGCAGGTAACAGTCCCATTCTCAACAATCTTGTCTCTGTCTCCAGTTTCATCTTTTTCTTCTTACTTGACTCTATGGACTTTCTCACAGCTGCTTCTCATAGATTGAGAATTTCTTCTGGAGTCTGAGCTGAGGTTATGCAGCTGGACCATATCAGAAACAGGCCTTGGGTCTTTGTACCACCAGCACCTGGACCTCTAAGGAGAGGGAAGAGGAGGTGACAGGGAGAACAGGGACATGGCATGTTTTGAATGTGTCTGGCTCATTGTGGGTCTAAAATGTGACATCAGAGAGTAGTCCTATTTCACTAAGTGTATGTGTTCCTCTTAGTTTGACTTAAAACATGGATTTTAAATAGTTGAGAACATGCAGAGGAGTTTTCAGTGGTAGGGACTTAAGCCTCCATTTGAAACTAATCTTACAGGGCTAGAGCTTACAGCAACTTTTAACAAACCTTGAAGATGGGAATGCAACAGTTTAGTAAAGGTGTTATTGTCGTCATAGCTTTTTGTTTTGGGACTCTAGCAATATTCTGCTTCTACTATTTCCCTTCCCTCTTAGCTGCAGCAGTCAGTTTTTATGTTACTCCAAGCGATGGAACAATTTGAAAGAACTTCCTCAAATTCCTGATACAGGATACCATGGCAGTTTTATTTGCTGTTGCTTCTGTCCTTGTTTATTGTAACATTTGCCGCTTTTTCTACTTTTTCAGGTTTTGTATTGACTCAGAAAATAGAATTGGTAGTAATGGAGTAGAGGAAATAAAAAGTCATCCGTTTTTTGAAGGAGTGGACTGGGGACACATCAGGTATATATATATACACACCCATACACATTTTATAGAGAGAGCATAAAAGCCACAAAAGCAAAAATTTCATGGACTGTGATGTCGAGGATAATTGTTTCCAATTTATTTCAAAAGGCAGCTGTTGGCAGTAGATGGGTGACAGTGAATGTTTTCAGGCCTTGCTGGCATTCGTAGATCTGATCAGAGTTTAACAGTCTTGAGATGTCTTAGATTGTCCCAGAGTGCCCAGGATGGAAAGAAATTGTGGTGAGGTGCCTGTGTTATTCCTGATGTATGCTCGGATGTCAGCAGAGAGCTCCTCTTCCAGTAGAAATGGGCTCTGCAGGTATTGCTATAATTGACTTTTTTTTGTAATAGGAGCACAAGAAAAGCAAACTCTATTACAAAAATGCAGGGGAAATAGATGAACGAAGAGGAGAGGCAGCAAGTAGGAGGAAAACACAGGGCATGTCTTTACTGCATGCTGCAGATACTACATGAGTGAGCCAGTACGTCTACATCTACAGAGTGCTGGGCAGAGGCACTGACTCACCTCAGAGTCTCAGCCTCAGTGGCCAAATTCTGCTGGGCTCAGGTAGGGTAGAAGGCCCCGCCAAGGCAGCCGTACCAGTTCTAGCCCAAGCTTGTGCCTGCAGGTGCTGAGCTACATCTGCACGTACCCCAGGTGGTAACACCTTTAAAGCAGGCTTTGGTGGCCCCACAAATACTTTCAGTTGACATGGTGGCTGCTGTTCAGCTCTCTGTAAGGTTTGAGGTGGTCTACTCTTTCAGTAATACTGCAGTTTTCTACGTGAAAATCCATACTGTGGGCATGTGATTGTCCAGTTCTTGTACTTCTCATTTCCTCTGGTGCAGAAAGCCTCATTTAACTTATCTTTTCAGTGTGAGAGACACTAGTAAGCAGCAAGAGCAGTGACGTATCTGTTCATGCCACATTTGGCAACCTGGCAAAATGGTTTCCCCATTCCACCCAGAAGTGGATTTCATTGTAGTAATTACAACTGTACTAAGCTTACAGGTGTAAATTAATGACTTTCCCACGGTGCCATGTTCCAGGTTGAATGCTTTCAAGGGACAGAACACTTCTGCAACTTTGAAAGCCACCTTAAAACTTCTTAAAGCGCTGCCTGATTGTTGAGCTAATAAAGCAGTAACGTGTCAGAGCCAGCTCATTTTGGATGAGAGATCCTGGCGACTGAGTGTCAGAAATAGGAGCTGGAGTCGAAAGGTATTTGGATGAGGTCCAGGCTGATGAGTGCTGGAGTTGTAAAGCAACACATCTGATGGCTCCAAATGCAAGTAAAATCTGGCTTGGCTGGGTTTATGAAACGAAGGTAACCACAGTGGTTCTTGGTGACAACCAAGATCGTCGCGATAGCTATATGGCAGATAAGTGTGGAATGCTGTTTCAGTTAATGGGAAAATGATGTTTTCCCCAAGTTTGACAAGAAGATACTAATGCTAGATAGGAAGCCAATAAATCTCCCCATGACATCAGCAAACAGGCAAGTCCAATACGTCTCTGATGGACTCAGTGGAAGCTTTGTGCTTTAAATTAATGAAATGTTGTAACTGTGAAAAGCTAAGTTAAACAAAACTGGAACTTAATTTAAGTATTCACTATTCTGGCATTTATTTCTATTTGCAGGGAAAGACCAGCTGCAATCCCTATAGAAATCAAAAGTATTGATGATACTTCCAACTTCGATGAATTTCCTGAATCTGATATTTTACAGCCAGGTGAGACTGCTATTGTAAATTCCAGATATCTATCTGTGACATGCCAGAATACTCCCCAGATGCTTTTGTTGTTGTTGTTTATATTAAGTTTTCTGATACCCTGATCAAGGTAATATACAGACTTGATCTAGAGACTTTCTTTCAAATATAAATGTAAACCTATGATCTCTCATAGCGTCTACTTCCTTAGAACTTTGGAGGTTAAAAAAAAGCGCCTACTGATTTTAATAGTTAGATCTGTTAATAAAAAGGGTTTGCATATATAGTGACCACAGAAAACAGTAGAGTTTTCTACCATACAGTCTGTCTAACCAAATTCTGGTAAAACATTATGCAGTGATTTGCTTTTGATCTTTAATGACTTTGAGTTTCATGCCAAATACAAATGTTCATATATTTATGGGCAAAAATTTTCAGACAGATGATTATTTAACCTAGTGATTTATGAGCCTGAGTGGCTGTGCAAATAATTTAAGGTTTTTTTAGTTATTAATTTCTATTGGCAAGTGGTAGGAAATTTTTATACATAAAAGGCTTGATTCTGACATGCCAAATTCTCTTAGCTCCCACTGTTTTCAATTAATTATTAATGGCTTAAAGATAGGCAGACATATCACAATGATTAATTGATGACAGAGGAGTGTAGATGTGCTAACAACCATAAGAATTATCAAAAAGCTGGGTTTTTTTTCTGAAATGGCTTTTATTTAATGGCAAGGAAGCTTGTTCTTTTAATGCAGAAGCAATCAGTCTCTGGTGCCTAAGTTAAGCTGTCCATATTTGGATAATGCCAGGTACCTTTGTATTGGTTTTGGCATTTCAGACATTTACTGTACATCTAGATACATAAATACAAACTTTGATATTGGCGTGTTTAGCTTCTTGAGTTGAAAATCTTGTTATAGAACTCTAAAAGCAGTAACCAGAGAGCTACATACAGAAGCCCACTGCAGTGATTGTCCGTGTGCAGCACACCGGCCGTGTGGGCAGTTCATAAAACAAAAGGAGGCTGTACAAGCCTCGCTTAAGCTACAAACACGGAGGAAGTCCTAGAAGAGTAATATGTGTGTGATATGTGTAGTTCTCTTGGAAGAACTTGGATATATCTGTTTCTTCTGTTTCTGGTGAGGATAACATATCCTCACCAGAAACAGAATGTGTACATCTATTTGTTATGCATGGAGCATCCTAAATGTTGTGGTTCTCATAATTATATCTCCCGTGGGTGTTTTAGAGGTTCATGTCAAGGTATGGGAGCCTGTTATGGTGTGCAGGCATACTAAAACAAACAAACAAAAAAAACCTCAAACAAAAAACCCCACTTTTTCCGCTTCAGAGGTATATGCTGAAATCACAACTCTTCTCAGACTGTTGAGAAAAGGCCACTCACCTGATTAGAAATAGAATTTCTTCAAGGAATTTCTGCTGACTAGGGAAATTGGAGTTCAGGACTGCTTATGTCAGTGCTCTATGAAAAGTCCTCTCGGAAGCAACACTGTTTTTAATTGTTTTGTTTCGGTTTTACTTTTGTTTCTGAATTCTAGTGCCAAACACAACAGAACCTGACTACAAATCCAAAGACTGGGTTTTCCTCAATTATACCTACAAGAGGTTTGAAGGGCTCACGCAGCGTGGCTCGATCCCTTCCTACATGAAAGCCAGGAAGTTATGAAACAAAACTGAAACCCACAAAAGAAAGAAAAACAACAAACCTCAGGTAGCTGCATCATCACACCCGCTTGGCATTAGTTATCAATACATTGACTCTGGTGCACATCAATTTCACAAGGAAATTCTACAGGATTAGGATTTCTGAGACTATTACAGGAATTAGTTGGCAGTGCCAGCTGGCTTTTTTTTTAATATTTGAACATTTTTGTTAACTTTATTATACAAAGGTACTGGAATAAAAAGAACGTACATCCCTTTGTAACTGCACTGCCTATGTGTGTATAACGGTTAATTATGCCTCTCTGTACCACGGCTTTGTCTGTACTGTAAACCATCTAATCCACCCAGGACTAAAACATATCATTTTCTGCAGCATTGTTATTATACAGTTTACCTGGTGGGTTTTAGATATGCAGTATAAAAAACCATTGTCCACATTTGCAAAATTCTCTGAGCAGTTGCTTGAGGGCATTCCAGTTGTGGTCTGCAGATACCCCATGGATGTAGCAACATTGAGTTTTTTTAAATAGCAGTGTCCTGCGGGCCTACTTGTACCCTGCCTACCCTCGCTTCTCCTCACTGGAGGGCTTGATCAGCCAATCGTTCCTTCTTCTCTTTCTTTCTTTTTCCTCTGTGTGTGGTGGTGAGATGGACCCTGTGATCTGTTTGGCGGTATTTCTGCTTTAAAGGATAGTTGATGATGATGCCTGTTGGCAACTGCAGAAGAAAAAAGGAGTCTGAATAAAAATTACAAAGATTTTTAGCAGTAAGGAAACTTTCTGATACTAAGTTCTGAAGAGATGGCAGAGTTTCCAGGACTACATTCCTGTCTCTACTGTAAGGCAGATCATCTTTTTGCTACTCGTAATTCAAAGAGCCTTTTCTGTCTATGTAAAATATATTTTAGAGAAGTGGTCAAATTGCTGCTTTTTCTTTTTTCTCTCTCTAAGAAGTTCCAGGCAGAAGGGATCCTGCTGTAGCCTTTTCTTTCCAGAATACCCCGTAGCAGCTTCTGCCAAGCCAGAAAAAATGGAGCGCCCTGCTAGACTCACACCCTCCTGCGGGCTCCATCTTCTTCTGGTATTTCCATCTAATGTGGACCATGGGATTGCAAAGGATCAGCTGACTCTGGAGCCCAGTTTCCAGGAACCACAACCATCCATGACTGAATCGGGCAGAGCATCTAAACGCTGTTCTTGCCAGTCTGCGTGATGGTGACAAACTGACAGTAGAAATGTGTCTCCTTCCCGGAGGTCTAGGAAACTGAAGCAGAAACCCCTCTGTATGCTGGGTATGGTTCTGCTTCTCAGCCTGGCAGCAGTTCAGGATTGCTGGTTATCTGACTATATCTCTGCCCACGCTAGCTTATTATCTGTAGTATTTTGAATCTGTCATGATACAGTAGAGATCTTTGTCATTTTCTGGTTACAAAAGAGATTTACAGCAATGAACAATCCCCCAGTAAGTGAACAAGCAGAGTCACTGTTGCTGTCTTCCTCCTCTGAATGCAAGTGAGAGGCATTGCAAAGCCTCCGCAATGCCTGTTGGAGTGAAGCACAGGATGTTTTGGCATACAGTAGGAAAGACTCCATTAGACTTATTTATTTATTTATTTTTCCCAGCAAAATGGAAGAGACTATTTATGAAGCCATTACAGAAATATTTATTGCTGTTAGACACCACAGTATCAGCTGTTCTGAATGATTTGTGTGCTTTAAAAACACACTGGGGTGTTCATCTGCTGCATAAAAGACCATTTACCAGCAAGATTTCTGTGCATCAGTGGTTTACTGATGTGCATGTAGTCTTCCCCAGTCCAACGGCTGCTAGGTTCCTCAAGGGCTTCAGTGATGTCTTTCCTCCAATATTTTGTCTCCCTTCAAGCATCTAATATCTGTTATTTATACTGCATTTCTACAACAAATTTTAGTCTGTAGCTCACCAAGGAGTAGCAGCCAGTGCCTCAGGGCCCATGCAATTTATACAGTGTTAGCTTAGACGTGTTCTGATACGAACTTTTGCCTAAATGCTGGACTTAAGTGGGAACAGCTCAATGATCTCCCAGTTTTTCTTCCCAGACCTGATTAACACCCATTTACTGCCACTGGGGCAAGATCCCACAGAAATTCTCCAGTGGTGTGCTTAGCCTTGTCAGTGTAGTGAAGATCAACCTCTATACATCAAAAGACTGCCCAAAACCAATAACTTGGTTTAAATCCACCTTTACACTTTCCGACTTCGTTCTGCCAGTGCCCTAGCAGCTTCTGAGCTTCAGGAAAGGAAATGCCTTTTCTAAGGCCTTCAATCCATTCTACCAAGACCAGAGGAGCTTGGGGCAGAAATGCATGCTTGGCCTCAAAGGACATTGCTATTCAAAAGAGAATTTTTATTAGTTTTAATTTCCAGTCTCGTTCATGGGGCAGTATGTGCACCAGAAGTGGAATTCCTGCGAACAATGCATTTCAAAAGACCACAGTTAACCTATTTGCGTAATATAAAAAAAAAAGGTCTTTGCTTGAACTTGCTAAGACAAGATAAGTTTCATGGAAACTGCAAATGCTCGGTAACACTGGCGATTCTTTTTTTTCTGTGGAGTTTGAGGGAGGGGAGATAAATACACAATTTAAAGCTATCTATTAAACAACTATGTCTGTACATACTCACTGGTCTACAAACTTGGGAAAAAGCTCAAACCTTATATTTGTAACACTAAAGATAATACTCATTTAAAATTGCGGATGATTAATCATATCAGTGCTCACATAGGAGTTACATCCATAGGGAAGCAGCCTGCAGCCTATTTAGCATAAACTCCTGTATTGTGATAGTTGATATTTTTTTTTTAAACATAGCATTATTTTAATCAGTAAGTCAAGTTAAACAAAATATTAACTACTGCTTTTAGGATGACAATTTTTTTTTAAAGGTGAAACTGTGACACTGTAACGGATTAAAGAGAACAGAAGGTTAATCTACACTGGCTTTCGAAAAATGAAAGTGCGACATATCTTTTGTTATTTTGTCTTATTCCTTTGGATGGTTGTGTTTTTTCCTTTGGTGATGTTTGTCACTGTGCCATATATTTTTCTTATTCTTGGAGTACCAAAGATCCTGAAATGGCTTGATGATTGCAACCATGTGAGAATTTATTTTCTGGAAGTATGTTTTGTTAACTTCTGTTAAAATGTGGAATTGTGTATGCAAATTGTTATCAGAGGTTTGCTGGGAAGCTAATGTATTCCAGCAGGGAAAACTTGAGTGTGTTGATGGAAGTGGTGAGCCTGAATCCAAATTCTGGATCCGAATACCCTGAAACGGGGGAGGAAGCTTGGATTGGGAAACGCAGCTGAGCTTTTGCACCTTGTTCCATCTGCAGTCAGCGTGAGTGAAGTGGCCTTAGGCACAGAACATCAGCAGAGGTTGTTTCATGTGCAAAAGGAATTTTAAAAATTGCCAGCATTCGGAAATCAAATATTGTTGATACTGCACTTGCACTGTTAAATTTGCCTTGCTGGAGAGTTGTATAAGTGTTATTTTTATAGGTCAATTGTTAAACACCTGAGCCGTTGGATACAGTATGAAATAACAGCATCTGACGTGGGTGAATTCACCGAAGTGCAAAGGGGCTTGCTGAAAGCTCTCCACACTACCAGGATAAATGGGCATGAGCAGTACAAAGGGTGTTGCGTTGGCTCCTGCTAAAGAGGTGATTTTCCTCCTCTGCAACAGCAAGTCGGGAATACTGCAGTTTAGCCCAGTTATACTCTAATGCTTAGGAAGTGCTCTCACTTTTTCACTAATGTGAGCAATTACAAGCATTGTAACATACTGTACCTTGTCCTTTTAATGTTGATATATTACAGCAGCTCGTCCTTGGAGTCGAAATGGCAACTGCTATATTTTTCCTAGACTGTTTCATTAGTCGTGGTTGGGAAAGTTACATAGAAGCGTTATAAAAATTTATATGAAGCTTTTTACAGCATTTGAAAATAAAAGGAGCACTCTTTTTGTAAAGTTGCTGGTTTTATTTTTTCACAGCAGTGTACCAGATTTGTTTAACTTCCAGAATGGGAGCAATCTAAGGACATGAGACACTACTTTGTGTATCCTTTTCTTGAATTCCACTGACAGTGAAAATCCCAGTGTCACTACTCTCAGCCAGAAAGCAGAGGTCGCAGAAATTGCTTAACTTGTACAAACTACAGTCACGTGAAGCTACTTCTAAAATGGTTATTGCTCTTCACAAGAGATTTATCTTCTTCCCTGTAGACCATAATTTATTCAGCAAAGGCTTCCACCGGCAGTTGTGTCTTTGATTCAGTATGGAAACAATTTTGTCCTACTGTTCCTGGTTCCTTGCTGGATTTAGAGCAGCGGCAGCAGATGCAGTTGTGAAACAGTCACATAAAAAAATTATTACAGAGTTGAGCAGCTGAAAGCAAAGAGGAGCTAGCAGCTTCTGACTGGCCGCCTCTGGAGCCCTCTCGTGAGTAACAGCCCTCCCTCGAGAACTGCTGCTCTCAGTAAAGGATACAATTTTAACAGAATTTTACAAATTCCATTTAATGGTATTATACTTTTCTTCCAGTAACGATGTGTTGTATCTTGGAGCTGCATATCATGAGGAAATGCAGGCTTAGCTCTTCATCTCCTTGCATTATCAAATGCAGCATTCCTCAAAAATACAGCACTTCATTGGAAAATACAAAGGCTATGCCTTCAACGTGCAGAAATGGTTTTTTTAAATCAACCACTTTTTTATAAACAATGAACTATATAATATTTAACATACTGCAAGTATTTGTTGTGGATTTTTTCATTTCTTTATTCTTGTACAAAGTGTGCTTCGTACATAAACAAAACAATTATGTTTTGGACAATAAAAGGTCTTGTCTGACAATCTTCCTATGGAAAGAGAAGGAAAGAGTACTCAAAACTGTCTGTCTTGCTGTTGGGAGCGATGATGAGCGGCTCCCACTTCTGGACTAGACAAGGATGTATTTGCAGTGTAATTCTCTAAGGCATTTTTATTTATCATGGATGTAAATTTTAAATATCAGAGGTTGCAAAATGCCTGTTGCATAGCTGAATTTCAAAGATGAAAGCAGGTTTTGGATGTGTGTTCCAGCAGACTGTAACGTATCAGCCGTGCTGGGTTCAGCAACGCCATGCTCTGCCGTACAGAATGCCATTCTGCCTAGAAGAAGCCACCGTCTGAAAGAGAGCAGGTACACTAACTATTGGGCAGTTGAAAGGCAAGTTAATGTGTATATAATGCAATGAACTCGCTCTCTGTCACTCATAATGGCACCAGGATTTGTACACTTCATCGCACAGGAACGCTTCTACAGTTGGTGTGAGGGGAAGTAAATCTTTACAGACGCAGGGAGAGTTCTCCTCACTGCCTCCCACCACCTCTCTCCAGCTTCTTCCATAGTGTGGCGGTTACTGTTCTCTGGGGAAATGGGGCACGTAGGCTCGAACGGTCTCATGCTGAGGAGGGAAATTAACCCAGGTTTCTCATTTCCCAATCGAGTCAGAGCTCTGCTAGGAACAGTTTGTTTCTGATTTGAACTGACCCTTGATGCCACATCTTGTTTCCGTACCAGCTGCTTTAATCTGTTTCTAGGAAGCCACCATCTGCTGCTGCTTCTCTCTCCTCCAGCAATACGTGCTCTCTATACGTGCTGTCCCCGGGCAGTTTACCTTCACTGGTAGCAGCTCTTTCCCCTCCCAGTGTCTCTGCCCATCCTCCCCCCTCCAAAGACAAAATCTTTGCCCTTGCCTCTACATTTCCTGCCCACGAAGCCAAATGATGTTGAGAGGGCAGCTCGTCAGCAGAGTAAATGCTGTGACCTTGAAGCTGTTGTGTAAAAGCGTAACCACAGCCCCTGCCCACATTCTGAAAAAGAGATGGCAGCTACTGATAGCAAGTGTTACACACACACCAAGTCTGTGTAACACCTCGTTTCCTTCCAGGGAGGTAGGCAGAATCCTCCCCTCGGTGTGGATGTACGCGCTGGAATAGGAAGGCAACAGAGCCCCGATGGGAAGCAGATGCCAAGATGTTTCCCTGGGCCACATCCGTGCATACGCGGCCATCTGCAAAACTTTGAGACTCGAAATGGCATCACTGATTTGAACATACATCTCTAGTGTTAGGACTTGCTCAAAACCCACAACAGTTCTGCTAGTCTTGGGTGCTTCATTTCCCTACAAAGTCTACTTCTGACTTCAGTGTATCTTTTTAATATAGGTCAGATAAGTGACTTTTTCATTGTGACAGAGTGAATCACTGGTAAGCTAGACACACATCTCAAGACTTTCAATCCAGCAGGCTGCCTGTGAGGTCTCGTCTAGCTCCCACTGACGTCAGCAAAAGATCCCTATCTAAAGCCCAAAGCAACAAGGGAACAAGTATGGTCTCAAAAGCAAGCTGTTTGCTGATGCCATGCTTTTATGTTCTTTACAAACGAGACAAAAAGATTCTACTATCTATACAATTCAATTGGTTGGAAAGCAGTACGTGAAGAGGATGCCTTTTGGCTTCACGTACAATCATGAGAAACTCACATGGTACTTCTGCTATTAAAGAAGAAAATACCTATTTTTTAATAAACAAAATTAATGCCTCAAGGGAACTTTGAAAAATGTACCGTTTATTTAAATGTCTTTTTCTGAACTGGCACAGTACATAATTGGGCCCCAGTATGGATTTTGTGCATTCTAGGAAGCAGACAGATTGGCACGACTCCTTGATTTGTGAAGCTGACCGGCAGTGAACAATGCACATGGTGCACTCAGCCAGCACAGTTTTGCTGAGTGACACTCAGACATGCTTATTGGCCCACTCTGTGCAACAGTCACTGGGTTTCTTTTTTCAGTTAATTCTGCCTCGACTTCATGGCACAGACTGAAGGGGGTTTACATTTCTGTTTCTTTGCGTTGTTCCTCTATACCAGCTGTTTAATAGGAGGCTGTTAACACTTGAACAGGCCAGAAGTCCGTACTGCAGGTGACAAGTCTACTTTAACCAAGGAGAAGACTTTCAGACAGCGATGTACTGCATTGTTGGGACCTTGGCAGGTGAGATGGGTGAGATGACTGCAGTTTGGAGGTTCACCGGTGGGTTGTGTGCAGACCCAGGAAAATTTGGCCTTGGAGATATGCTGCCCTCACAGCTGGTTTTGTTCTCTTTCAGCCACTGCAGAAAAGGCACTGAGTGGGATCTTGCCTATCCTAAAGAGGTAGAACTCAGCCTGGGGGCTGCCACTTGTGCACCATGGACGTGTTTCAATCACTTTTCCTTTCAACAGGCCCCCTAAACAGCTTTATTCATTCTTGTGTAGAGATTTGTAACAGCAGTACTGTTTTTCAGAGACATTAGGCATTAGGCTCTTTTTAGGCATTCAGAAAACAGAAGTTTCTGCCAGGAATGAAAATGCTATTTAAAAGCCAAAGATTAGGTTTTTTTCAAACCATATGTGGCACCCTCAGATCGAGAGACTTTTAGGTAGAAGATTTACAAGCAGGTGAGTTACTTTGTGGGCACAAACGTCACCAGCCAGGACTCCAAAATAAAGTATGCACTTCGGAAAATGCTAATCTTCTTGACTTGTTCCAATTTTCTTAGAAAACCACAAAGTAAATTGATCATCCTACTGGCTCCAATACTGAGATGAGAGGGACAGCAAGCAGGATTTGGAAGCTCTTTTCAAGTTAAACTTGCTTCGTGCAAGGAATTTGTCCACGTTTCATAGATCTGTAAGGCCAGACTATATCACTATCACAATCCAGTCTGATGCACTGCATAACATAATCCGTACAACTTCACTCACTCTGTTGTGCCAGCATAGCACAGCCTGTTGCTGGCAAAGCCCAAATTCTTTTATGCTGGTTTTTTGTTTCCTCAAAGGGCTTCTGTACCAATTATTGAGTGGAAGCTTATTTTTGTTATTGGCTGATTACAGTATGATTATGCTATCTATACAATTTTTGAAGCAAAAGGGTTTTCCTGATTTGGGGAAGAACTTTTTCTTTAAAATGATAGCAGCTTTGATTAATGCATAGACAGAATTTATAGCAAAGTCAACAAATTGCTTGTGGTACCCTTAAATGTAATCCAATGACCTTCAAGCACAAACCACAGACTAAACCAGTTTTTCTTTTAAATTGTATTCATGCTTCTAACTAGCCTGTTCACATGTACTCTATAAAAACACACTTGATTCAGCACACAGGTATTGTTCCTTACATTACTTTGAGCCATGTATGGGCTGAGAGGAAACTGTAAACACTTGTGTTCTGGAAGAGAAGTCTGTAAAAAACTGTATTTGTATTTACAGGTATGCTGATTAACTTCAGTTCACTGATATTAAGTTTCAGCAGAAGAAGGTTAGCTAGCTCACCCTAAGCATGTTTTTCTGTGAAGCAATAAAAGTCTAATAACAGAGGGTGACTCTCAGTTTCCCTCAGAGGAGGAGAGTGCTTTTGCCCAGTTACTCTCAGCTTCTGAAATAGGTCTCGTCAGTGTGGCGTGCATGCAGCTAGCTTGGCCCCAGCAAACACACAAAGAAATTCACATCCTCTTTCATATGGTATCTCAGAGAAGTGCTGACTGGACGCTTTTCATGTCCTGTGTAACAGCTAAGACATGCTATGCTTTGGATGTCGTTAATCATTTACGGCAAAGAAAACGGAGTAATAATACAGACACCTTTCTTTAACTGCTCAGTCTCAGGCTATTATTTAACTGCTCTAAGGTTTGATTGTTATTTTTACCCCTTTAGCAACTTGTTGTATAAGTTGTTTGGAAAAAAGAGGCTATCCGTTGCTTACATAAAGCTTTCTGTTCTCTATTTTATAGCTAAAAGCTACTCAAGAGAAAGTGCTCACCTAAAACTGGGGCAAAAATATCAAGCGTGGCCTACTCAAAATCAGTGCCTTATGTAAACTGGGATCCTGCTCTGCCAAGACTCAAGGCTAACTGTATGCTATAAACACCAGTTCCTGTCATATATGAAAGGTACAAAATGTTCAATGAAGAGAACAATCTCCTTTGAACCTTTGAATAAGACACAACTATAATAAATGATGTTTATAAGATCTGTGTTAATGAATTGGCAGCACATTATGTTTATAAGCACTTTCTAAGTGCCAGGAGAGGTGACATTGACCAGGGATGAGAAATACACAGAAGAAAACATGACAGGCAGAAATATTGCTAGGAGATCAATCTCATTTTCTGACCCAGACATATTATAAAGTGCCAAAAATTTCTGCATTGAATTACAAGTAATTCTCTTGTTGCACTAAAAAATATTAAATAAAATGTGAATAAGGTACATTAGCTCTGTTTCCAGTGAGTCAGTTTTAAAAAAAAAAACAACAAAAAACACCATTGCATTTTGAATCTCCTCATTGAATGTTCCCATATGGAGAGAGTTTGTATTTAATAGCTTTTAAGCTATTAAGTTTGTTAAAACAGTTTTCTGGAGCTATTTAAATCTTTAACTCATTGAGCTTTGTAACAAGGGCCACCTTCAACTTTTGGTGGTTACTGAGTCTCTGAAACATTTTCACTCAATGTGGCTGACTCACTCTTCTGAAATCTCCTTAACATTTGGGTGTTCACTGATGAAGCTCCTAGCTTCAGAACTGGGGCAAAAGAGTACTTTAGCAGGGCCAGACATGACATTTAAGCTTCCTGTGAACAAATTCTTGGAAATTTTTTTTTCAGTATCAGTTGTAGTATATGAATAAAACAAATGTGCATTAAAAACACAGATTTTCTCAAAGATGGCAACACTGTCTAACTCCTGGGTTTTAGCTCTTCCTATTGCTTTTTGTTTCATTTAGGGAAGAAGTGGTTTGTAATTGCTTTTGTCCAGTACAAATTCTGTAAGACCAACTTAACTCGGCATGGTGGAATATATATATACTGCAATATATATATAACACTGCAACAGTAACTGTGGGGTTACATATAACTTAAAATTCTGAGATGAAAAGTTGGATTCGCAAAGGAAAAATAGTACTTTATGACCAAGCGTGCACTGAGACTGCCGTAGTAGCACAATTGCATTTGTCAGCAACACCCCCAGCTGGAACTCATGACTCCCCAGCCAGGTAAGCATCTTCTGTTAGAGTCATTCACCCACTTGGCCCTTCCACACGCCTAGTCTAACCCTTCGGCTTACCTATGGGCAAGGTGCTGAGCTGCCCACTCCCATACAGACAGGGTGCTTCCAAGTTGAACATGAAACGTGTTGGGAGCTTCAAAGTATGAAAGATGGAACAAATGGAGTTCACGACTGCATCTGAGTAATCAAGCTCACAATTACAGTTTGGAGTTTAGGCAAGTAAATTCTGCCTAAATCTCAGAAAGCTATGAATGAAGCACATCCTTCTTTTCTGTTTTTTTTTTTTTTCCTAGCTCTATCACTGACTAGGCAAGTTACTAATCTTCCACATTACATTAAATTTATAGATGTTCCAATGGATTTGGCCTGTGTAATTTTGTGAGGATTTACTTTCTTAAGTTCTTAGAATCACAGAATCACTTAGGTTAGAAAAGACTCTTAAGATCAGATTAAAGACTCTTAAGATCAGGATTACTAGTCCAACTGTAAACCTAGCACTACCAAGTCCCCCACTCAGCCATGTCCCTCAGTGCCACATCTACGCATCTCACCTCCAGGGATGGTGACTCACCCGCTCCCTGGACAGCCTGTTCCAGCATTTGATAACCTTTTTGGTGAAGACATTTTTCCTGATACACACTCTAAACCTCCCCTGGCGCAACTTGCGGTTGTTTCCTCTCTTCCTATCACTTGTTACTCAGGAAAAGAGACCGACACCCACCTCATTACAACCTCCTTTCAGGTAGTGGTAGAGGGTGTTTTGGCAGACATAGATGATTATCATAATTAAAATAAAGACAATGCTGAACTGCTGTTGTAGATGGGATGATGGAAGCAGAGAAGCAAAGATTTTATGAGACTTCCGTTTCCAGGGAAGCAAATGCTTTCCCAAGATAAAATACTAACTTTCCTGCTGTGGAATTATCAGTAAAATTAAGGTTTTACCTCTGAAAATTAAGGTTTATATGAAAAATGTAGCAGTGTTCACCCATTGAGGAAAAGCATGAAATCAAAAGGAGCTCTGAGGATGGGACACAGCTCCAGCAGGCATGCGAGGAATCCACTAATACAGCAACTCCCTGCAACATACCATAGAGGATGGAGCAGAGTGGAGACTCCATGGCTATGCTCCGTGATGATAAAGCGGGAAGAAATGGTCCTCTAGAACTGATAAGCAGCTCA
>Ga0181612_120092_pt1 | contig 24932 bp, 16 predicted proteins | sample HoacroProtozoa21_FD_119630 | JGI IMG/M metagenome (GOLD analysis project Ga0181612, IMG submission 119630) | Hoatzin crop microbial communities from Cojedes, Venezuel. Combined Assembly of Gp0051906, Gp0051904, Gp0051908
ACTTGACAGAAAATTTAAGAATCTGACACAACGTTCAATGAAGTCACATGATTTTTACCAACTTCAGTATCCTTGGATGAAGTTTATAAATACTTTAAAAGGCTGTTTCTCCATTTTCTTTCACAACAGCATCATTAGTACTCTCCATCCTCTTACATCTTATTTTCAGGAAATTTACTGTTCACAGAAGTCATTGCTGTGTCTGGATCCTGGTGTAGAAGGAACAGCAAGCACTATAACTTGTGCAAAATATCTCACGTTGTGTAACCTACCCTACTGCACAGTAATAGTCCACCTTACAGCAGTTCTTATATGGAAAGAAAAGAGTGGAACATTCTTTTTCAGCCTAAGTGTTCTCATACATCAAGTCATATACAACAAAAAACACCAAACGCTATGTGACTGTGAAAGATCAAAGCTGCACACAAACTACAGACAAAATAAATATAATGTACTTGTATCTAAAATCTGCAGAATGTTAATATTTCTTTTTATATTCAGCAATAAACTCCAGTAAGTTTAAACACTTGATTTGTATATACTGGACTAGCTGAATGCAAAAGTAGAATTTTATCATTTTAAAATATTCTTTGAATTAAGAATATTTGAATTCTGTATTTCTAAATTTATGAAAGTCATTTATCTCTCTCATGAGATTACAGAAAAAGAAATCTGGTAAAATAAGGAGATAATCCTCTGTAAACAAAAAGCCAGTCACCAATAAATATCATCACAGATATTAAAAACAGAACTCCATTTAGGAATACAAGTATTAGAAGGAGCACTCATAGTTTTCACATCACTTTGTACCAAAGATTTAAATTTTTACTCTAAGTTTCAACACAACATATTTTGTAGAAATTTAACAAGAAATTTTGGAGTTTTCACCTCTAATATTTCTCAATATTAAAATAATGATACTTTAAATCTGGTTTGCATACATTTCTCCCACCATTTTCACTAATAATTCTCTTTGAACAGATGATCCCATTTTCTAACTTGTAACCAGATGTGAATGCTCTCTAACATGAAATAATTTTTCATATCTTTCAGGAAAAATGTTCAGGACATGTTTAACTGTAGTGCAGAAACCAATGCAACCCTGGAAGACAGATAGTTACATAGCAAAAGAGAATCTCTTATTTGTAGCACCTAACTGCCCCTGAAAAGAAATAAATAGCACTTCTAAGGTATTTCATTTACTTTTTGAGGTTAACCTGGACATAAACTCCAGTAGGTATGGAGATTCATTTTCGTCTGTCCTCCAGGGAGTCAATTTTCAGGTTTTTATTTTAAAACTAAAAATAAGATAGCTAACAAGTATATTTTACTCATTTCAGCTTTAGGGCTTGTAAAGCTATTTGGGGAAATAGCAGCAAGAACACTTAAAGAACATTCACCAGTGGGTCACAACATCACCGGTGAACAAGGTGCAATGCCCATTCCTCTACTTTGTCATTTATCCACGCTGATAAATGCTCAGTTAATGGTACTGGATTTTTTCTCCAGTTAGGAAACTGCAGGAAAAAACACACACTCATTCTTTCCTACAGAACTTAGTTTGCAGAGGAAGGAGAGCAGTGGAGATTTTGGGGATGCGAAGGTCAGGGGATCAAAGAACTGGCCTCGCAAATAAGATCTCTTCTTATACACACACACGCTTTCTTGCGTTTTTGGTTTTTTGTTTTGTTTTGTTTTTTGGGGGTTGGGGTGTGGTAGTTTGTTTGGTGTTTGTTTTTTTTAACCCCGTCCATAAGTCTGTTGAAACTTGCCACTTTCTTTGCTTCCTTTTCAGGTTCATTACGAAATATCAGCTCTTAAATCAGCAACAGTGATTCATCTTCACTGGACTGCGGACTAGCAAGAGTCTACTGATTCTCTCTGTATGACAAGGAACTCTTCCTCACCTTTTCCATAAGTTAACCTGACTGTAAAATTGTCTGCCTCCGATTTTCTGCTGGAATAGTAAATGTCTCCTTATCATCTAATAACTGTCCCCAGTAGGGACGCCAGAATAGTGGGCCTAGATGTACTTGGGAATTTGCAAGCAAGCCTTGCTTCTCAATTGTAAGTCTCAAAGCAGAGGAAATACTGTTGTGGTTTCCATTCCGCAGTAGCCTGAGCATTTTTAAAAACCCATTCTTTTCATTCTCCATCCCCTTTCCCATCCAGTTCCCACTACTACTGCAAAATGCTGAATTACACAAATTCTTTTCACTGAGGAAAGGGGTATGAAAATTATTTCAAATGTTTTAAGTTACTTTCTTACAGAGGGACCTATTTCCAAAAATACCACAAGGTACATGTTATATAGGTATTCAGTACACAAGGACATCAGAAAAACAAAACCTCAACGTGCCAATGGAGGCAAGTAAAGAAGCGAAGAGCTATAGGCCAAAGCAAAGATAAACCTGGTAGTTATGCCAAAGTTAGAATATTAACTGATAACCTGGAATAAAGCCTTGTTCTCTATACATGCCAACTAGCAACAGTACGTGTCTCAGATACCACCAACTACAGAGCAGAATTCATCACCATTAATCAAAATGAAAATGCTGCACTCCAAATTCCAAGTCAATAATTCTCTTTTGAATCACACAATGTTTAAAATTACATATCATAGTCAAAGTACTTGTGGATGGAAGCTGCCTGGAGCAGACCTGTTGAAGACAATGTTTGGTTGCTTTTTGTTGAGAAGACAAATGCTGTCAGTTCTACTGCTGTCCCTCACTGTTCACTTTACAGCTCAACATCCCACTTTAAAAGCACTAAGCAACACAAGCACTGAGTTTTACAGTTACCAGCTGATGTGAAAAAATGCAATATTCAGGTGTTTTGCAATACAAATTTGATTTTTTTTTTAGCCAAAATAGCATGATGAAGTTCAATATTCAGCCACTGATAACTTTACCTTCTCTATTTAACATATTAGTATTTTTTACCATGTGAATTTGTATTGCAAGTGCCTTCAGGAGTTTCTGCAATAACTGAACTGACTTCACTGAGCCAGAACCACGTCAAGTCAAACATTTCAAGAACTCTACCTGATGAATTTCCCCAGACGCGTCTGAAGAGTGAGGAGCTACACAAGCCTAAAGAGGATGCCCAATTAACATTCCACCTAAGTGAACTTCAGTTGCTCCATTTTGCAACCCTGATGTATTTGAACTATTTATATCAACTAACTCATTCACTAGCATACACATTACTAGCAGATACTTGTTTTCCTTCTTGTTTCATCACTATTTTTAGTGAGATTACTGGTAGCAGCACACTGCGATCCTGCCAAGGACTCCCACATGCTTGCTGTTCCATACAGTTGCTTCTGTAAAAGATGCAGATTTGTCTAAAATTCAGCTCAGGAAATAAACGTTAACAAGTTGTCATTTTTAGTTCTTGCCTTCAAGGGGATCTTAGAACATGGACTTTGCAGCTCTCTAGTTATGCTATGTTGAGATCCCTTTATGTAATATCACTTACAACTGTTGGAACCTTAAATCAAAAAGCACAAAATGAGCATAATTTCAGAGATTTCATATAAAATCTCCTTATACTCATACCTCTTGCAAATATGCAGAAATAGCTCTGTAAAAAAGAGGCCAATAAGAAGATCTGGGTATGTATTTTTATCATTGCATAATAAGTTGCACTGTAAAAAGCCATTTTTAGTGAAGGAGCTGGTATAGAATAACTAAAGATTTTAAAACTCAGACTCTGGTTGATTCCACACTTCTTCACATAGAAATGTCTGGAGAATAGCCAAATGCTTTTTGCTCTATTTCTGCTCATGATACCATTGTTGGAAAAGAGATGAGCTCCCCACCATAGCCCGTTGAACTGCAATGGTATGATTTGCTAGTAGCTACAATCTACAAGTAAAACCAATGAACATAACGAAACCACACATATTCTCCACTATTCACTGCATAAGTAATGGAAATAATCACTTTCAATTTCTGGTCACTGCTAGCACAACATACAGGTCCTTGAAGATTACAGACTCATTCTTATGCTGCATCAGCCTCACAGAGGAACGTGGCCATATTATCATTTGAAGAGGCCTAACAATGGTTGGGGGATATATTCAACTGCTACTTGTGTATCTAATAGGCACATTGTACAGCATCAATAGATGAAATTGTTCACATGTTTTTCTGTGAATACAAATACACTACTACCAAGAATGTCAAACAACTTAGAGCTGAAATAACGCTCGATACACAGAAAATTAATAGGAAAGACATGAACCACTCACAGAACAAAACAGAAAAAGTAATAGAGTTTGTAAATCTGCATAGCAAGCAATATAGTTAAAGCCTCTAAAAATTACTGGCAGCTGGGAGCACCACAGAGCAAGTTTGCTTAGATCCCTAGCAGTAGCAGAAAAGCACTGTACTGCTGTTTGATGAACTCTCCAGTAGACTCAGAACCAGCATCGATGGCTTCTGGAGGGACAATGCAGAGCCATCTTCAGCCGAAGGGGTGTCTCGGTTTGATATAGGATTGGAGATTATTGCAGAATTCTTTCATGATTTCAGAAGGGCCCAGCAATTCCCAAAAGGAAAGTGACTAATCAATACCACAGAATTCATCAAAGACTTTGGCAGCTTTGTGTTTGATGTAGCTTTATGCAAGAGCATATGACAACTCTAAATGGTTTATAGCAGAATTCTCTGCAGGGCAAATGCAGATCTGACATGAAAGAAGTCTGCAAGGAAAGAGATTACATAGTCAGAATCACACTAAGTGATAGATTGGCACACGAATCACCTAAAACTTGAGGGGTGTCTAACATTCCCTCACCAACTCAGCCTTTCTATTAACAATGCCCTCTAATAACAATTCTTGCTCCTATGAAAAAGAAAATAAACATATCTCCACCTATTGCATCACACCATTCTGCTTTTACTGCTAATAGCTATCTGGGAAATGGTTATTTTGCATAAATAGATAATAGGAACTACACGAACAGAGTTGATTCTTCATATCATGCACCAAAATTCTGCATAACTTTTTTTTTTTTTTTTTGCTTATAGTAACCCCATTTCAAAGTTACAACAACAGGTTTTGCACCCAAAGCAGAAAGGAAATAAACAAGGAAGTCGGGGGGCGGGGGGGGGGCTTTTTTTTTTCTTTTTTTAAAGATGCCAAGCTTCTCAGAAAAAGACAGGAAGATCTGCTTTGTTCATCTCTGATTAAAAACATCATGAGAAGGGAAAAGATCGCACAAGACAACAAGTCTGTTTTTCCTGTTTGTGGACATAACATAGAAAATGCTCACTTGCTTCATCAGGAACTGCCACAGCTATTCTGGAAGTTGTATAACTATGATGGCAAATGCTGTTTTTATTTCAGAATTAAATTGCTTCCTGCAGGCACAGACAAACCCAGAGCGCTCTCTACACCCAAGCCATGAACGTCTATAAGGCACAGCACTGTGCCATGAGGACACATCCTAGAAGCTTTGTATTGAATTCGTCTATGGGAACAGGGAGAAGAATTCAGTCCACAGTGCAGAGAGTTTTCAGGAGTCAGGCGCAAAAGATTTTTCTTCATATCTCTCAAAGCCAGAACAAGTGCTGAGAGTCTGAATCTTCAGTTATAAAGCTCATAAATATAACAGTCAAGCAGGACACAAAACCAGCAGAGAATATAATTCAGGGGAAACTAAAGCTGTTGAACTTGGAGAGTTTAGATTTAAGTAACAGAAGTAAAGTCTAGAAGTATTAGGCCACAAAGAAAAGGCAGCTTCCCTCCATTGTATTCTACCTTTTTAAGCCAATATTTTCAAGGATTAAGGCAATGGGTGGCAAGAAAAGCCTATCCACAATTTTGTACAAATCAGAACACACATATACATGTTCAAGAACCACTTAATCTGGAAAACAGGTGCTTTTTCAACTGAGATGATTTACAGGCTCACGTATATTTTTCAAAATATGGTATATTTTTCACATACCATCACTACACCTGACATGGGGATGTCTAGCAGTAGGTAGCTGTCCTACACAAACTAGTGATTTTGTGAGAGTTCTTCCCCAGGACCTGGTTAAACCAATGATCAAATAACTAATTTAAAAAAAAAAAAAATCGGTTTAGCCTACAAAGTTCTAAGAAGAGAACTTTCAAATTACTTCATCCCTTCGTCATGTACTATTCAGATTATACGACAATGTACAAGCATTGGAAACTTAGATATTCACAGCCTGCAAAATTCACAGGATGCAAAATTGTATCTGCCCCCTGCCCTTGAAGGGCAACAAAACAAACCCCATACAAATCTCTAAAACGTGTCAAAGGACTCACCGCTATACCTTCTTACGGTCTTACTCATGCTGCCATCCTGTGACAAAAACAGGAAATGCAAGAAAAAAGTTCCACAGAAAAGCCCCACACCATCATCAAAATACTTCTGAAATTCCTTCACATTTTTTAAGCTTAGAAGAAAGTCTCGCATTAAGCGTAAAAATTCAAAATACAATGCCTTAAAGGGCTGTGTAATTGCTTTATCATTTTCACAATGATAAATTGACACTTCTCCTAATCTCTATTACAGAAATTGTCACAAAAGGAAGAAAAACTACTGAATAGGTCAAACTAATAAAAGCTTATTATGGATTCAGTGTGACTACTTTTTTTGTCTGCTATAACAGTGTAACAGGTAACATTTTCTTGAAATACCTTGCCTTGTGGCAGAGTATCAGAAGATGAAAATGCTTCTGCTGACTTGGTGAAATAAAGTACCCATAACACATGAAATGAGATGGAACTGGGCTCTAAGGGAAATCTACACGTTAGGCTGAGCACTCCTAAAAAGAGAAACATGCAAGCAGTTACTTCAATCAAAGTTTAACTGAATATTCTTAAGGTGTTTAATTATTCCTAATGGTACTAAAACCTAGAAAGGGTTCAAGAGATGTGGATTTTTTTTCCCATGTTGACAAAGTACCGAGTTCATTGTGTGAAACAGGACTTGATAGCAATGCAGGTTACCTTCATGGATCAGCACATTGACAGTGATACTAAAACAGAAGGAAAGGGATAAGTGGTATAAAAGACTCAGACTTTGTCTCAGGTTTTGTCTGTACCCTAGAAGTACAGAAAAGGGGATCTGGGCTTAGAGAAAAAAAACAAAAATAGGCAACAATTTTGGGGGGAACATCAGGACAAACAACGACAAGCACACACCTTGTTTTACATAGGTCACGATGCCAGACATTCACTACGCCTGTTTTTTTGAGAGGTGACAAGCCCTTGGACCAGATCCCTACACAAGCAACCTGAAAATACATCTGGAGAATGCCTTTGGGACCACAGAGGATGTCTGGCAGCTCCATGTACAGTACAGTTCAGTAGCTTAACATGCTGCCCAGGATTTTCAGACTGGCAGGCTGCAGGCAGGCTGCTTTCCCAAGCAGTCACACCAATGAGAAACGAACAGATCGCAGATCACGCTGTTCTCACAGCAGCTCTTATGGCTGCCTGTCATAAGGTTGTATGGACATAGCCATTGAGTTTATACCTTATTTGAGAGTAAAGATTGGCAGTCAGCCTAGCGGAGTCAATGCAGACGGAAACAGTCTGTAGGTATTTTCACTTATACTGAAGATAAAAAGTGTCAAACTCCACAGCCACTAGCCAGGACTGAAAAAGAAGAGGGGGGTGGAGGGGAAGCACAGATCATAGACAGAAGATGCTCAGGCAACTGCAGAAGTGCTGATGGGCTTATTTTTATAAGCTGAGACAAGATAGATTGACTAAAAGGTTTGGCTTGCACATGGCACTGGTTAAGGAGAACCTCCTGAAAGATGGAATCATTTGCCTGAAAATTTGCATCCTCTTAGTAGGAGGAGTAGGGCAAGTTGTCCTGAGTAATCAAAATAGATTAATGAAATGTTAGAAAATGAAATATTGATCAGTTTGTACAAAGATACCTTGCACATTTGCAAACATTGCAATTTGCATGTTCATAACTATCTATTGCTTATTACTCCACCCAGGGGAGAAAGGCTCAGTACAGAAACACGCAGGACTGGAATCCGAATACAAGAACTTTTTGAGCAGCTCACCCAGAAAGAAGCAGGGCTGAAAGGAGTAATATTTTTTTTTTTTTATTAATTTGATTCCAGGTATGAAGGCTTAAACTTAATGATGTCCAGGTAAAAATCTGCTCACAGATAAAGCGTGGGCTGAATTAAGAGCTGTACACCAACGATTCACTGCTGAGGCTGTTAGTCTTACAGCAGTCAGTGCAACTAGGATTCCCAGGGTGACTCAACACCTTCCAGCACTTCCACAGTTTATCTTTTAGTATCAACCGATTAACTGAAAGCCAACTGTTTATAAGAGAATACATTTTCCTTCGGAGAGAGGAAAAAAAAAAAGGGGACAGAACTACACCTAGACAGAGACAAACATCTACTGTTACAGAAAATTCTCCACGCTCCCCAGAAAGTTCTAAAAATAAAACCTCAAATTCCTAATGAAAACAAGCAATTAGAAAGAGAAAAAAACCCTGACAATTAAAAAGGTGTTTCATACAAAATATAATACCTTTTTTCTCAGATACCTGTATATAAGTAGATACTGACAAGTATCACTGAGTGGATGGGCTAGCCACAGAAAAATTATTTGCATTTTTGGCAGCAAAGGATCCCTAAATTTCTTAAGCCATGTATCAGTACAGTATTTCATATTAATCTAGATCCTCTCTAACTTATATTTATCTGGTTTTCACCTATTCATAACAAAAATGTTTGAAGGTTAAAAATATGAATTTTTATTTATTTTACCTATTCCTCTTGTGGTAATTTCAGGATATTTTGGTACTGAAAACAAACATTAGAAGAGGCCTACTGAGATGGGTGTGAACAGTGCAGCTGCTAATTGATGATGATAACACACACAGGTTTCTCCAGGTTTCTCCTCATACAGAGATGTAAAGGAATGGGAGGGGAGAATCAAAATGCACAGAGAAGTGACTCTGCTACAATTTTTCAGAGTAGGAACACAATAAACTTAACAGGGATCACAAAATGACTTTCAATTAGGTCAACTTCATGTTCTTGACTCTGAGCCCTTAGCTTCTGAAGTGTCCAAAGGTTTCAGCTTACCTGAAATAAATCAAAATAACCCAACACATTATAGCTTTCAACTAGCCTGGCGATTCCACAAGACAGTCTTTTCCCATGAGGTTTGCCTCCGAACTTGAACAAAAATAGGATAACACCACAGCGTAAGCCTTACTGTGCTGTTATTCCCAGTTTCAGAACACAAAAGCTGAGGGAATGAGAAATGAGTACCCAAGCAACACTCTGATCTTCAGAAACACGTTTGTCTTCAGATCTGACACAATGGGCAGAGTACATAAAAAAATATGTGATAAGTCATTAACAGTCAGCTTTTGATTAAAACTTTAATCTTAATTTGCTTAAAGTTTTATTCAAAAAAAATCAGTTCCCTTTGAGCACTTGCTGTATATTCTGATTGAACAGCATTTGGGGCAAAAAGACACCTTGGAAGCAATCTCAGCAGACTTGCTGAGAGACAGACATGGCCACCCATGATACCCATGCCTCTATGCTTGGCTCCAATGCCATCCCTACAACCTGAAAACTCTTTAGTTTGTAACCGTTTCCTTTTCCAGTATTTTCTCTCTGAGGTTAGCTACACACCAATACTGAGAAGGAAGACAATTCCACAAGCCAAACTTTCTTTACATTTTTTTATTTTAGTTTGAATGTGTTTCAACTGCGTACCAAACAAATTAAGAATATGATACACCGATACCCCACACAAATGCACTGGTGAGGGGTAGACTAAGGAAGCCCTCTCATCTCCCTCACATTTTTAGTACTCTTAGCTTTTAGGGTTTTTAGTACTATTTACTCCGGAACATGCAACAAAGTAGCAGCTCTAGACTATGCAGTTCCCTAGACAGTAGCTAAGCACTACTAGAACACCACTTCTGTATGGTACTTGATGTACATTGTTTAAGTACCTAATTGCTACTATGTTCAATAGTTTAATAAACTTTCGGAAAAAAAAATACAAACAACAAAAGTAAGTAAAGCTAAGATCTCTTTCGCAGCATGCCCTGGGGGAGTAAGTTGCCCCAGGGTTTTTTTTGTTCGTTTCTTTTTTAACTTGTATGGTTTAGTATAGTTCATTTTACTCCTAATTGTCACTGAGTAATCAGTTTATATACGAGCCCCAGCAGCTTAGCAGAGAATACAGAATCACATAGATTGGAAGGGAAATCTAGAGGTAACCTAAACAGCAAGGCCACCATGAAGCTAAGCCTTGCTCCAGGCTTACCCCCAAACTGGTGAAGTCATCATTCTGGGTAGGGAGCCAGTGCCAGCCAAACGTGGCACTGACCACAATGGTTCCTCACCTACGGTTATCTACATACTCACAACAATGCTAGTGTGGCAAATCACACAGGCGTGAGACCTTTCGTCAGAAAGCATACAGATTAGAACAAGCATATACAGTTAAAGCGTTCTAATACTCTTCCACTGCCTCAAGGCAAGAATAAAGGTCAGATGACACTGTATTGGTAACACTACCTCTACAAACCATTATAAGTCATATCAAACTTCAAAACGCTTCTCTGAGCAACTTCGCTTCGAGAAGTCAGACATTGTGAAATTCGTCTACTCCTTCAGCTTAACAAATTTCAAATTCTAGTTTTGAAACCATATTACTGTTGGGTATTTACATTTAAAAAAATGGAAGACTGGCTCAACACACTTTAAGCTAATAAGGTCATTCAAGAAAATAAGGCTAAATATCCATTGTTATTCATTTAAAATAATGCCTATTAAAAAAAAACAACTTTATGTCCCAAATGGAATACATTGAATGAGCTATAGGGTAGACCGAGTTCTAAATAACAGATTCAATATTTTTCTTTTAAAAGGAAGTCACAAAACTTACATCCAGATGATCAGAACATTTTCAGTATGTTTTCATACCGTAAATGTTTCTTGATTTTTTTTTTAAATCATCGCTAGTTTTGCTGAAAAACCTTATGAAATTTCAGTGTCAAGAAACAGAACCAAAAAAATTTTTTTCAAATGTACGGAAAACAATTTTTGAAACAGCTTAACTCAAGAATTGCCTTTTTTTTTGATTTTTATACACGTATGCAACACTTTTTTGGTAAGGGAATTGCAAAGGATTTTTTTTTTTTATACACAAAGGAATTTTCCTTTGTAAGATCAACAAAGGATCCAGAAGATATCATACAAAAAAAAACAAACCCACACCAACAATAAATCCTGCTCTGAGAAGGTCACACCACAAGAGCTTCGGCTTGTCTAGTACCATGAACCATGGTATCCAATGTCACCTACTGCCTTTTTCTTTTACTTCTGTGTTTCATAACAGACTACCATTAATGCTTATATAGCACAACAGAGCAATCTTTCTTCACAATTTCTCCACATTCCAGAAAGATCAGAGTAAGGGAGATTTTTTTCATACCTGGACAAGCACCACCTGCAATACAACATCTTGCTGCAGTACTTGGATATTTTTATCCCTGCACAGGTAGAGGAATCCTCAAATGTATAATGAATGCATGGCAGGATAGGGAATCTGTACAGGCTTTTTTTTTTTTTCTATCAGCTTTTTACTTGTTCTCCAATACCATGGTTATCCAGGCTACAAAAACAAAGTTTGTCCTGTAATCCTTATCCAAAACTGGAATAATATCACAGTTCTATTAATGTCATTTTTAAGGACTATTTAGATGGAGGAAACAAAGTATAGACAACACAGTAGGCAACACTCCTTAGTGATAAATTTCACAATCTCAGACAACAAGGTGTATTAAAATGACTCTATTACTTCTCATATCTTTTTTTATCCAACCTCATAATGCTTTATATAGTTACATAATACAGACAATAATACAGTTTGGTTTTGTGTTTGGGTTTTTTTTTAAGGATAGTGTAGGGCCACCATCTCACATATTTTGTAAAATCTTTCAGTCAGTACCAATGAGAGAAAATTTAAGATGTACGTGGGACAGGTAAATCATTTTTAAAATGTAATTTTACACATGGAATAAAAGAGGGGTACAAAACTACACAAAAGCTATTCTTACCCTTTCTTAGCACAGTACTCAGCTCAAGGTCATCTGGTTTGTTATAGTTGCACAAAGAAACTGATCCAATTACCTGGTTTTTAATGGCAACCATGTTCATTTAAAGAAAGACGCTTTTTACAAGGCTTTACAATTGCAGGCTGTTTCATGCATCCTCTGTTCCCTTTTCTGTGGAATTCTGTGTTGTTTCTTACCTCTTCCTCAAACACACACGTTCTATTGCAATAATACTACTTCAAAGCCCAGAAAATTCTTCCACAAGCACAGCCCAAGTTCTTAACCGATCCCAAAAAAGGATATTGTAACGTGACAATTCTATTCTGCTTCTGTTGTGTAAGGGTATTTTAATTGCTTTTAACACTCATCCTGAATAAATAATGATGGTTACCCTTTTTCACTTCAGAGTTTTACACAAACACGTGTATAATTATTGCAGACAAGGTCCAGAAAAAGAGGTTCTTGGGGGCAGGGAGGGGGATATGAAATTATAACATAGGAGAGTATAAAAAAAACATTAGTATACTAAGAAACTCATCTTTCCTACATATAATGAATTGCTTTATATAAATCTCCCTACTATACATTCAAGTATTTCTATGCTTAACCAAGTGTGTGGTTACCCAATATGACCTGTATGCATAAAGAGTAGCAAGAATAAAATCAAAACTATGAAGAACTCTTGAGAAAGGCAAATTAAGTTAGAAAAAGAAAATATATTTTGAATTGGTCTCTGAATTACCCGGCATGACCTGAAACTTAGTGCAGTGTAATTGTGGGTTTTGCAGCAAGTGGCAACAGGCGACAGGAATATCGTGAATGAATCATACTGGAGGACTTGTCTGCAACCCTGCTGGTTACAGAGCTGTAGGTACAATGGCAAGTCAAGAACAAATTTTGCATAGCACCTTTGCTACTGTTCAGTAGATGCAAAGTACTAGATTGCTATTAAAACATAAAACTGTTCTAGATTGTCTCAAAGACATTGCCACTAGACAGAATACATGAAGGACAGAAGCATTTGCTCCAGATCACCCAGTAGCCCTGGTGATACACATAGTAACAGGACTTGTGTCTCTGGGAGTCCCATTTCCTTATCATCAAGCTAAACAAGGCACCACTAAGAAGTTGGTAGCGAGAGAAACAGTATGAGAAATAAAGAATGTCATGAAGGTTTTCAGAATTTTCTTTTAATTAATGTTTCTTCTCTCCCCACTTCCCCCTGCTCGTTCTCCTTTCCATCCTGAACAATTCTTCCAGTTTTGGAAAGCTTTAAAGAGTGGAAAATAACAAACGTATTTTCACGTTTTACTACTATTTCCACAATCTCCTTTGTCTGGAAGTATCAGCAGGGTACTAGAGATTACAGAATGAATTCAGGGCAACAGTAGGGAAAAATATTAACTAAGAACAAACAGACAATCATACACACTTTGCAAATGAGATCACATTCTATAACCAAGGAGGAGTTCTAGACTACATGTAGTCAAAAAACATGAAGCATTTAAGAGGTAGAATAAGGCTGGTAGAGATAGAGAGGTCCAGGTACACCAAGGTTAGGTATTATATTTCTTAAGAGATAGGTACTGAGATATTTCAAAATGTTGAGAAGGTACTAATGGAACAGAACTCATCAATGGCTTTACTACACATATGCATGTATAAATAAATTTTTAAAGTTAATACATAGGAGTAAATCTGAAAACAGGATTAAGAAAAGCTGTATGCTGAAAAAGCCAATTATCAAAGAATATTGGAAATCTGAAGTAAGGACAGAGGAGGGGAGGAGGAAATTAAAAAGTATCGTTCAGAATATATGTTGTATATCAAGCCATTCATATTAAAAAGGAAAAGAGCAATTCCTCATACATGATACAATGAAGGAGAAGAGCTAGTGCCACAGAAGGATTGCCAGCTCCTTTGGGAGGGAATGAACAGAAGAATTAGTGAGTGCATATGTTGAAATCACTAGGTGAGTCTTATTTTATTGTTCACCTCCAAGAAATAGGATTCTATTCCAGTTACTTTTCTTTTTAGGCAATTAAACAAGGAAACAAAAGCCATCTTTCAATTCTAACCTCCCACCCACCAAGGAGAAAAAGTAGAAATCTGCAAACTACATACACTTTTGCAGTTAAAATAAATTGCAGCTTGACTTAATGTGAAGCCATCAAGCAGATTTATAATTACCCTTCGTATTTAAACCATAACTTTTTTCCAGTCTAAAGAACACTGCACCCTCAAACATTCTACACCTCTTTTCCAACAGAATACAGTCTCATTACAGATAACAGTCTCATTACTGTGTATGACTACTGCGAACATAAAAGAAAACTTCCAGAGTGCAGATCCAATCCTCTTGCAATTTATACAATAGTCATCGTTCTAAGTACTGGTTTAAAGGCTTGCAAGGCGGCATACAATCATAGCAGACACAAACCTACTCATATATCCTAGATATATGTGGAAATTTGGTTTTTACTTGCATGTACCTGAACTAGCTGCCAGTCTAGCAGCAATTCTTTTCCTTGGTTTTCTTTTTTGCATCATTTCTCATCAGCAGTCATGACTTTAGCACTAGCCAGTCATTACAGAATCAGCTATTTTTTTTACATTATTTGAGCTAATCAATACTTTATGCAAGTACTTTTCATTAAAAGCATGCATACTGTTACCAAAAATGACCTTATCTCAGGCACAATACTACTACAGAGGTGCCACTCATCAACATGCAAAGTAACTCCCATCTGCATTTCCCTCAATTGCTCCTAAACCGATGTGAATTCAAATGTCATGGTAATTAGTTTACTCTTAAATGAGATTGAAATAATAATGTTAATCCTACACGCATCTTGTTTTCATTCAAGTTCCTAAGCCCTTCGAAGCAGATGCTATATTATTCAGGCTCCAAGACTGTTCTTTTTTGACAGCACTGCTACTATAAGGAAGTTACAGAAAATTGACTTGTTCTGTCAACTAGATCAATCATTCATCAACACATACTAATAAGCGATATTCGATTTCATTTAAAAAAAAAAAAAACACAAAAAAGCCCCAAAACACAACAACAAAACCTCAAAGCTAACAACACCACAACAAAAATACACCGAACAAAAGCAAAATTTAACACACAAGCTGTCATTACACTTCTTTTTAAACTGCAGGCAGTACGCATATTTTCCACATCTTTATAAGTATGGAATCAGACATATATCAGAACTGATTTGCACAAGGTCAATCAACAGATCAGGGGCAAAACCAGGACTATGGGTTTTTTGGAGGCTTCTAAAGCAGAGGAGGCATTATTTAGTTCAATGTAATGATTGCACCAACTAGCCAAACACACTGAAATTTCAACCAGCAACTAAGATGTGAAAGCATCATCTCTGCCAAATTACAGAGTCGCCCTATAATATTGAAACCTTTGCTTTAAGTGAGTGAAGTTCAAGCAATGCAAGCCAAAGTACAGTCTGCCTGGATTTGTCGTTCATCCAGTCACACCAGAAAGCCATAGGTTTTTACTAGACTCTTGAGAGGAAGATATCTGCTAGGCACAGAGGATTTCTGTGGAGAATGGAAAATTTGTACTTTTCAAGACACTATTTTGTAGGTTGTGTGTTTTACTGAAGATTCTTAAGAAGAGCTGAGTTAGCAGCTGGTTTTGTCTGATAAATTATGTTCAGAAGTTATACAGCTCCTGTATATTTATAAACCAAGATAAACAAACAGTATGTAATCAGATAAATACGGCCATACATGAATAATTCTATACACTAACATTTGAATTATTCCAACCTGTAAGTATAGGTCCCAATCCCACATATAATGCCATTTTCTACCATTCTTTTTCACACAAAATTCCCCAGAAATCTTCTAATGCCAAGGAAGTTCTACTGAACACACATATTTACATTAATGACATGCTTAAGGTGGACTGGACAGGATTGGTGCCAAGTTATGAATGTAGTTGAACTCTATTTCTATTACACTGGGATGTACAAAACAAAGGACTTCAGCAGAGCAAACATCAAATTAAAAAAAAAAAAGTTAAAGCATTCAATTTTTAAGAATCTGGGAAGCAAATACAAAAGTCAAAATTATGTCATTACTAATACTCAGTTTAATTTTAGATGCCTTTCCTGAATTGAAATTTACATTTCTTAGCACATAATTTCTTAAATTTAGTTCTTAGCAAAAGTTTTGCAAGCATGGTACTCAGTCATTTCCAAAATAGCAAATTTGACTTTCTGACTGTGGCTTATGTATTTTTAATATGAAAATTACTCATTTAGTAGATTTGTCAAAAATATTACCAGAATACAGATATTGACTGAATTTCATACAAATGTACTCTCCACTTGTATTAAACTACAGAGAAAAAAATAACACTTTCTTTAGTCATTTTGCTTCTTTGCTCCCAAAGCATTCCACTCCTCTTCATCTTACTACTTTTACCTGTCCCTGTTCTCATCTTTATCTGTTTTTAAGACTGCAGTAGCTTCCCGATACTGATCCCTCCCTGCAATTTGTATTGTCAGTAAGATGCTGTAAACTTGCCAGCCCTGCTATGACAGAAAATTTCCATTTAACTTTGGAGGGAATCCTGTCTCCCTTCCCACTCGCCAACACTTCCTGAACACACCACCCAACCCACAACTAAATATATTGGCTGTTACTAGGGAAATAATAACCTTCTCTTTCTAATAATGCTCACAATGCATAAGGTGCACCAGTAGATCCTAATGTACTTATTCTTACTTTAAAAATTCAAACATCATAACTTAATGGAAAGATAATTTTAAGAACAGCACTTGTATTTGCATAACCTTCCTCCATTCTTATGTATCAAAGTGTTATTAAACCATTACTCATTTTATTTCTGCATATTTTTCTCCAACTGACCAGATCCTCACTGCAGCACTATGATTACATCTGCTCAAGACACTGAAAAAAATGCATGAATGCTAAAAATTTCCAGAGGAAAAAAGCAATGGCTATAAACAAGTGGGAGCACAGAGATGGACTGAGAAAGTACACAGAAAAAATAAATTTCTGTGGTAATTGCGATACAGACAGAAATAATCAGCTACCCATAAAGGGATAAAGTAAGCTGTTTGATCACAAACTGCATTTGACATTTGTGAATTTGACTTCATAACAAGTCTTATTGATTGGATCTCACTTGGAATGAAATCAGAAAAGGTCATTCTGAAGGATCTAGAGGAAACAATAATTCAGAACAGTATTTTTGTGGAAAATTGATAGTAAAAAAGAAGTATGGGGGAGGAATATATAAGGGAAAAAAGAAAATGTTTGCAAAATTGAAAATTCCTTCCCAATATCAGCATAGCGTATCATTTTGTATTCAAAGCACAGGAAGAATTAATTCTCTGACAAGAAAGAGTTCAATTTTACCTGCCAGCACAATGCCATATGGAGATTTATTGCCAGCTATCAATACCAGATATCGACAGCAGAAATAAGAGGGTTTCTATCAATTTTGTAGTTATTCAGGACTGTTACAGGAAACCATTTCTCTCCTCAGTAGTGAAAAAGTTTTATTTAAAAAATGCGCTAAAATTAATGCTTTGTAGCTCTCCAAGCTGATCCATTCCATGTACTTTGCTTTACTTCCATATGCTAGTGCTGCTCTTCACCACCTGATCCTCTCCATATGCTACACACTCTACAAGAAGTGTTGCTTCTAATCCAGACAATTTCAAAGTTCAGCAATTAAAGGAAAAAGGCAGTATTGCTAGGCCCGTTTTACATGGAAAAGTTAGGAAAAGATGTCTCCATTGGAGGGGGAGTAGGGGGAGAATCCTGTTTGTGGTTTCATCTTTCATTTCAAGGCTTTTGCAGTTCTGGATGAAATCCTACCAACACAAGTGCCGTATTTGTATGTATGACATTACAGGTTAAGTTAATATCATGGTTAAGGGCTTCACTGAGTTTTGTCCACCAAGATTATGTGGCCTAAGCAGACCATCAAGAAAGTTATCACAGACCTAGGATAAGAAGCCAAATATATCTGAATCTCAGTCTGCTCCCTTGATTTTAATAGGAAAATTAAACTCTGGAGTTTGCCAACAGAAGTCCTCCAGTTTTCTTTCATATTCTTCCTCCTCCTCCCCCACAATGTTTTTCATGGAAGGTTCCAGGAGGATGTCAGAACTCATCTCTGCTTTTACTGTGAAATTGCTTTGCAGTTGGTAATGATAAGTGGAAGTCTGAAGTGTGAAGCGAGTACTCAGATTTTTTTGTACCTTGCCATCTATAATATCATCTTTCTTGTTGTACTTTGTTGAAGAAATGGCAGAAGACATTGTAAAAGGCACGATGTGCGTAGGGGGTAATAAATCTGTTGGATGCAGATAGTCAATGGCTGCAAGTCATAACATAAAGCTTTACTCTTAGCCTCCTACCAGTTTTCATTATCAGTGAAAATTTCTATTAATGTAATACGATAGCATCATGTACAAACAGCTCAGCAGTCATACATTTTGCACAGCTGTCATAAAATGATAGTCATTTAGCTTCAAGGTAAAGCTGAAGTTTGAATATTCCTGCTTTTCATCTTTGAAGCTTTGTCACTTTAGAAGATAATTATCTAATTTTGTGGCCAATGATGTGTTCCCAACACATAAAATTTTAATACCCGTAGTATGTAGGTTCTTCCTTTTTTGTGTGTCTTGAAAATTAGTGACTTAGCTTGACACAAAATCTTGGGAATATAGTGAAGAGCCAAACATTAAAATATGACCTAGAGAAACAATAGGAACACTATGTGCTGTGGCCCTGACCAAAGTTTTCCTAATGCCTTCCAAACAGCATTTTCACAGTGCTTTTATCTGACAGGCTAGAGATCTATCAGTGCATAATTTTGACTCCTGCTTTTTAAGGAAAGCAAGTCAAATCCTTGTTTGTGTACAAAAGCAGGAAGAAAGCCCTTGTCAGCTACGACAGAACAATTTAAAACAGAAGAGACAAAACCTTCTACCACCTGACAAATTATTTCTGTACAACATTAACTTCAGTCAAGATAGTGCAGCTGATAAAGATAAAAGAAAATGGCTAGTGAAGCAACTGGGATCTAAAGAGTTTGGTTTAGCTCTAAAATAGAAGGGAAATTCCTGTGTTGCCACAACAAACTACAAAAAAAAAAAAACACCCAAAACTTCTACAATTTGTGCAATTAACTTAGTGGAAATTACTCTTGAGATTTTGTAATTATGAGAACAGTTACATACTCCTATTGTGAGAACAGCAGTGTCCATGGAAAAAAGCCCACCTGAATATTAAACAGCAGAGAGTTCAGTTTAAGAGCCTATAATGTTAGTGCAAACTATTTTAAAAGAATTGGTCAGAAAAGAAAGTGTTGAGGCCTGATGAAGCAACTTAAAGATGGTATAATGTTGTCTATGGCTGAGGCCTAAGAGAGTCCTGCCATGACAAAGTGTCATGCCTTTTCAATACCTACAAGGAGGTTACAGAGAAGATGTACCAAGGCTATTTATGTAGGTGCACAGCATAAGCGACAGACAGCAGTCATAAATTGAAATGGGAGGTTCCAGCTCAAGTAACTTTTCATCCCAAGGAGCATCAAGCCTTGGAACAAAAGAGGTTGTAGTATCTCTGTCCTTGAAGGTTCTGAAGACCAGACTCAAAGCTCCAAGAAATCTGCTCTCCTTTCAGCACTGACCTCGCTTTGGGCAGAAAGTTGAGTTAAAAGACCTTCTAAATCTTCTTCCAGAATTAATTATTCTATGATTCCAGAAATTATTAAAAACAGAGTTCCATAGTGGAAGCAAGTAAGACAGTTGTACAAAGTGGAAAGATGAGGGTTCTTTTCCAGAACCAGTTTTGCTGAGTCATTAGTGCCAAACACAAAAGTCTCCATTTAAAAGTACAATTAATATTTTTAAATTCCGTACCACTGTATTCAGATGAACATTAAACAGAGATCTACTTAACTTGGACATTACAGAGGAACAGTTTAACATAATAGATAATCTGTCAGCTACACAGAATTCAGGGAAGCCTGTCAACTCCACCTTTTGCGTACACCAACGGAAAACATTTCATGAGGCTAATAGAAGCTCAAATGTAATTACCACCCTTTTCCTAAAAACTAAAAGCAAAGCTTCAATACGGAAACTACTGTCAGTCATTCATATAAGCAAGCTAACTAATGAAACAATAGGATAAAAGCGTTAAGCCCCGATACACTGAATGAATTATACACACATACTTCTCATGTTACACCCCCAATCTTATAAACTAGATTAGGTCACCACATTATTTGTTTTGTTAATGGACAAAACATTTTGGTTTCCGGCACCTTCTACTTCCTTAACATGGGTGCTAAGATCTCATAATCTCGTTTGAAGGATAAATAGTAATAGCTATCTTTTTAAATGCCTCCTGTACTGCAAAGTGATTTATGAAAAGTATTTGGCATCAGTCTCAGAAGAAAACATCTCTCTCTAGAACATCTGCCCATTCTAAAACAGAAAGATTCAAATATAAGCTAAATAAGGTGGTTCAGAAAGAGGACAGAAAGAGAGAGACAAAGACATCAATAAAACAACATGTCAAATTAAGGAAGGCAAAAGCAAAACACAGGAGTAGGAGCAAGTGCTCTGGCAAAGAGAACATCTTGTAATATTTTAGAAATTGTTTCAGTCACCTAAATGAAATATATTGGTTTAACTCTTTTCAGTTCTTTCAGGAATCTCAACAGACAGAACAAATGGCTAGAAACAACCACTTGTCAAACACTTTGCTGATTAAGAATCCCTGTCAGAACCTCTATACCTTGATGACTCTACCAAACCAACCAAATAGGCTCTACCTGAAAAAGCAAAAATTCAGCATAGGTAGTGCTCAGGAAGAACTCCTCTCCAGAGTAAGAAGAGTCCAGAACAAACTTTGCTAAACACTGACAACTGCTCATAGCAAAGCACTAAAACATGTGGCAGGTACATAAGGAATAAACCAGGAGTTCACATCTACACAGTCATTTCCTTCTCTCATTGGCGTATCACGCTGTCTTACAAGCCCTAGTGAAGCTCTATTACCTACTTCACAATTAAGCCTAACATAAGAACATGTTGGGACATCTTGAAAGGCTGAACAATCTTGAAATCTGCTGAACTCTAACCATGTGATTGTTGGACTTCAAGTCAAATAGATGAAGACTGTTCACAAGTTTAATCTGTTATATTTCATATATTTATCCTTCTATAGTAAAAAGCCGTATATTTTAATAAGACCATTTGAATGTATGCTTATAAAGGAGAGAGAAGGAAAAAAAAAAAAAAAAGGGTAGCATTCAGTCAACCTGGCCAACCTGTACAGCAATAATTAGTGTTTTATAATCTGTTTCTGCTCTGAAAGCTGAAGGACGCTCCAGTTCTGTCTTACGGAGATAAAAGCACAAAGCTTAACAGTGCACAGATATAGACACCAAAGAAGAAATACAATTACTTTCATTGCTTATAGTCCAAAATAAAAAAGAACTCCAAAAGAAATGACTATGTAGCTCGTCTTCCTAACATACAGCAGTTCAATGCAATCTACATAATAACAGGTAACCTGTTCTGAAAAGCCACCCTGCAAGAGTACCACACTATTCCAGTATCTTCTCTCAGTTAAAAAAAAAGTTTTTGATAGTGAGAAAAATTAATTTTTTGTGTTCAAAGACCAGTTGTTCATCTACCACGGACATAGCTAACACATTCATTCTTCTTCCTTTTTTTCTGCAGTGAAGACTGTTGCCATGTTTCCTTTCAAGTTTTCACTAGTTTTGCTCAGGCACAGCTTGGCCCATGGCACTAAATCACTGTTCAGTGAAACAGACCTAGTTGTTGTTCTGCTCTTCCCTCTCCTCAGCCTATTTACATTTCTCTACACTTTCCTCCTCAGTTCAAAAGGAAATACACCTTTTTTTTTTTTTTTTAATTTGGACTTTTTCCCTCTCCAGTTTTCTAGCTTATTTGACGGTTATTGTCTCTTTCACAAAGCATACCTGTCTGCATCAGACACTGAAGAGTTTTTTAGAATTCGGGACTGGTTGTCCCTCCCGTCTATACAACATAAGAATCTTACCTTTAAGGGTGTCTACAGTTTAGAACATTTCTAGTTTCATAAATATGGATTTGATACATACTTAATCACACATGAGTTTCCCAGTGAATTCTCAGCTCTCCATAGAGATTAAAGATAGCCACATAAGTCATTTTACCACAAAATATGGCAGAAACGTGGAGCAGGTAAAATCATTCAGATCAGATGAATCTTTGAGAGTAAAACATTCTGCATCCCTCAGTGTATTCACAACAGTCACAGATACCAGAAGCAGCAAGAGCACCTGGAATCTGTGACCTCCTCTACTGACAACTTCTGTGTATCAGTGTCTTCACATCTATGATGGGTTATGATAGATGTAGTTGACAGGGGGAGGAAGAGTCAATAGAGAGGGGAAAGCAAATAACCTTTGCTTGTAGTAATTGCAAAAGGAATCAGTGTGAAAAGCAACACAAGGGGAAACTAATTTGTGCTCCTAGCAAACATGAAGCCTCAAGTGTAACAGAAAGCTAGTGCAGGAGTTGAGTCTCTCTGAGGACATCTGAACAAGATTACAAATGTCTACGTACATAAATTAGTCTAGGAGCGGAAGCAACAATTCTGGCCGTCTGTCTCCAAAACTCTTGCTAAGGTCATCTGCTTTCTCATAGGGTTTTGAAAGAATCTTCTGGAAAAACATTCATTTTTCCTGTGTTAGGGATCTCCCAGGATATAAATTTGAAGCTCATGTGCATGAAATGAAAGTCATATTCCTATACAAAGCATCCAGCAAAGCATATTAAGTATTTCTGTCTTCCACTACAGCAATCATCTTCACTGCCTCAACCACCATCTCCTTCCTGACATGGTACTGGGTGTTGCTCAGGCATTCCTGTTTCGAAGATACATTTCAAACACACATATCCCACCAGCAGGCTTGTCCAAGATTTGAATGCAGATCATTTCACACAGTTATGCACCTAACATTAACTTCACTATAAATTCAAATCCGTTTCTCCCTTCGTTCTCAAAGAGCACCACTGATGAAACAGCCTTATTTTGCCTTCAGCTAGCTAAACAAATTATTTTGTTCTAAACTTGACTTCTACCTACTGTCAACTCAAATCTAGCTCATTAAAGCCATCCAAGATGCTCTAGCTACTGGCTAAGACCCTGCTAAAGACTGCATGAAGACAGATCTCTTACGTAGGAGGGATTTATGACAGCTTAATTCCCGTGCTATGTATTCTACTGTCTACTAGTTTATTCTCAGATTAAATTTGATCTGCTGGTTGAAACATCTGTACACTCCTATGTGAACAAGTCTGTCTCTCCTGACCAGTCACGGTCTCCTCACACCTTATATCCTCATCCTCAGAAACAGTGTAGTACTTAACTATAAGATGGATAGCTCCATCTGTGAAGTTCTAAGAGATCTGAGGACAGGATACTTTCAGAAAATACCTGTCCCTGGAATTCAACACCTCTGGAAAGGCTTCCAAGACTCTTCCCAACTGCTCTCCAACTATGACAAATTAAGAAAAAAAAATATATTTTTGCACAAAATTCCTTTTTAAATACAAATCTTGCAATGATTTTGTCATTCACTCTAAAAAAGTACTTAAGCTTTACAAAGGATCTGAGCAGATGCTAAACAGGCTCACAGAAACATCCATGCACTTCTGCAAAAACATCATACATAGAAAAAGCAAAATGAGCAAAATGGAACTTCATAAGAACAACATATTAATCAAAGTATTTCACAGAGACCTTTTGTTGAGGCTTCTACAGCAACCTAAAATACAGTCTATCCTATCAGTACATAATTTGTGTTGTAAAGTGTGTAATTACTTATTATCAGCAACAAAAAAATTGTACCCTACAGAACAGTAACGACATTTGAAAGTGTAGAGTATTGATTAGCAGTTGCCTAAAAGTGAATCACCACTACAATGCAGCATCTATTCATGGCTCTACATACCTTCAACTGTCAAGAGAATTTGCATGGAGACTGGCTCTTTTAACCTTGAAATGTAAGCATTTTCCAATACAGGATGTGAAAACAAACAGCCATAAATGCATTAAGCAAGGGAATTAGCATTCATTTCCTTTCAAGATTTCACTTTTACCAGTTGGAGTGTCCACTCAATAATTTCCATATTAAAAAACACTATTGAAAGTGTAAAGCATGTATCAAACTTACTGAAACCATCTCGTATTTCTATTACGTATTAGCAATAGAACATGTTTACTTTCAGCGATACAAGTAAGAGGATAATGCTGTGCTTGTAAAACCCAGAAAGACAAAGAAAATACTGCAAAATATACAGTGCTGATGGCAAAAGAGCATGAATTCACCATGGCTTTATACAGGGCTTTCCTTTTAGTTAAAGAGAAATATAAAACAAAGATTGATATTCAGACTGATTTAGACTACATTTTAAAATCATTACCAACTCCAAGAAATTATTACTCCTGCTGTAACATTCAAACAGGAAAAGAGAGTAAGACCATAGATCATTCAAGATGCACTTCTAACTTCTCTGAAAGCACAGAAAATTTTCCAATACCTTTAGGGAAGGCAGAACTTTGTTACAGGAAAGAAGGAAAAATTATTTGCTGTTATTGAGAAAAAGAGACCACACTATTGAAAGTTGGAGAGCACTGTGATCTTTTCCTCTACAGATCAATACGCTACCTGAAGATTAGTATTGGGCCCAGAAGATTTTTCCACCTAATACATTAGTAGCAT
>Ga0181612_153227_pt1 | contig 24929 bp, 9 predicted proteins | sample HoacroProtozoa21_FD_119630 | JGI IMG/M metagenome (GOLD analysis project Ga0181612, IMG submission 119630) | Hoatzin crop microbial communities from Cojedes, Venezuel. Combined Assembly of Gp0051906, Gp0051904, Gp0051908
CGATCATCTGTCTCACCAGACACCCGCTTTCCTAAGAACATCGTAAGAACGCAGAGTCTGCTGCTGCAATCATCATCCTTCCCAAATATCTTTTAATCTGCTGAGATCAGGATATCCGTGCTTATTGCTGCTCATAGTCTGTCTTCCATTTGCTGTCATTGCCATAAGGAGATTCTCAGAGTTAAAATGCATTAACCATGAAAACTTAGTGCTGCATCTCTCATCAGAGTATGATATTTCTCAGAACAGACATGGCTCACAGCAAAGGTTAATCTGTTTTCCAAAACATTATTTGGTAGTTCCATTGAACTCATCTTAATCCAAAGTACCCTTGAAAGTTGTGTGATAGACTTTAGACATCAGAAAAATGGTCAAAGTGTATTAACACAAGTAGTTCTTTGGGAAATTACCATTTTATTTATTGATTTGCCAGCTGGCAATCCAGAGAATAAAAGCCAAGAAGGGCTAAATCTCCCAGTAAAGTTCCCAGGAGAGCTAAACAATACTCGCCTTGCCCAGCTGTACCTTCAGCACTCAGGGCAGATTTCTCACTTGTGCCTAAACCCTCTCAAGAGCTACAGACATTACCCATTCCCCTAGCCTACGTGTCTGGGTAATGGAGTTTCAGTGAGGAAATTTCACTGAGGCAGAAAAAGGGGGAGGAAACCTTGGTTCCAATCTGCTGAAACTGAGATCCCTGCACTACTTTGCTAGTCCCCAACAGCCAGTTTACAACTGTTTTAACTTCGTCCTTAACGGTATTTGTTTGCACTCCATGCAAAGTGAACACTGTAAGTACAAAAACTAAGAACCTCCCTCTAGAAACAACAGCCTAGTGGCTAGACCGTTCATATAAAGGACACACAAACCCAGTTCTTCTACGTACAGAGTAAGGAGTCTGAGTACTAAACTATTTAGTAAAATGATGGGATGTTGCTTCCATCCTGTGTTATGGGAGAGAGCGTGGACATAGTTCCCAGAGAGGGCTGGAGGGCATGAGTCGCCGTGTTTCAGATGTGCAAAACCTGTGTCTTCTGCAATGTGAAATTAAGTCTATGAAGTAAACACTCTCTTATGTGGTTGAGTCTGTTCTCAAATCAGGTCATTACATTTAGGTCAGTCATTCCTTAACATGCATACTACTGGCAAATGCAGAGGACATTACCTGGCCTTGGCTGGATCCAGGCTTCCCTATTCTATGAAGCAAAGAAATCTTACTTGAACTTGGCAAACATTAAAACACACAATGGGTGAATGTTTTGGCTGGGTGTGCATGCCTCTCCCATCCACTTTCTCTTTTCAGTGACATTGCTTTTGCAATAGTTGTATTCGGGTTTTAATGCATATTTCTGACAGTAATTTGAATACACTGCTCAATTACCAATGTCATTTCTATTTCGGTTGTTACGCTGCCATCATCAGTGTATTAGCTGAACAAAATAATACACAGCTATGACTTCTGACTCATGGACTTTTCCCATCATATTTCCAGCAAAAGAATTACATACTACAGTGTTCTGATTTTCCCACCCTCTTTTTTATTTTCCTGCCCCAAACCAATAAATGATACAGATTTGCAGTAGAGAAGACCAAGTCAAAAAAGAGCATTCAGGTGTTGGTAAAAAGGTTGGAAAAGGGTTTGTGACTGGCCCTACTTTCCTGGAAGTTCATCGTACCATCTTAGACTGGTCTCTGGGTAACTCTGGATTACATCTTCACCAGGCAGTAATGCAGCCGGGTGGAAGCAGAGTTACAGAGTAACAGTTGGAGTGAAGGACATGACATCCACATTATATGCATTTTAAGAGGTTTTACTTCTGCCTCTTGCCCAGCTGGTCACATGAATGAGTGCCAATGACCAGCTGCAGCCTGTCTTCCAGTTAAGTTTCACATGAAAGGTGTTTTAGGGCGTACTCTCCCAGACTGCTCCACAGTACGTCGAGCCTATGGGGTTGTTTCAAAAGTACAAGGCCCAAATCTGAACAAAATGCTACTGCAGATGCACCCTGTGTCCTCTGAACGACTCCTGTAAGTCACACTTGATAAGGCACACTTTCTTAGGGTGGGTATTTTTTTGTCTTCCAGTGGCAATCAATCAGTGACAAAAGTGGATCTGAGAACTATTTACCTAGAAGGTTTTTCTTGCCCCTGGTCAGTCCCTGACACCAATGGTGTTTCAATTGGTTTGGGTGGTTCCCAGGTAAAGTGGTGTTGCTGGAATTCATTCAGGTGCAGGACAGACGAAGGCCATCTGTCTAGCACAGAACAGCACATCAAGGAAATTCTTTGCTGAATACCAATCATCTACTCAAATGCTTGACTGGAAATACTCTTTCAGCCCTGTGCACAGTGCAGACAAGGGAGGGATATAGCAGTTCTGCTCCTGTGTGCAAGTACTGAAAATCAACAGAAGCAGGAATATTCAAAGATTGTAATTTTACAATTTTTAATAAAATATAAAGTTCGGAACAAGACCGCTAATCTCTATGAAGCCTATTTTGCATTCCTGAAGATAGATTCTCAAGTGAAAAGTAAAGAAAGGTTTGCATATGCTGGTTTTGGTAAGGAGGCATTCCAGTGTAACGGAACTTGGCTCTAGAGAAACACACAAGCAAACTTCCCTTGGTTCGGTATCTGCTAGTTCCAGCCTTTTTTTTCCCCTGAAAGACTGTATCAACATACCTTACGTTTGCTCAGTATTTCACAGGAAAGGGTGGTGAACTGAGCAAATTCACAGTTGTTTTATGATTAGAAGCGAATGACAGACAGTGGTCCAGAGTGAGATGACGACTGGCGAGTTTCACAAGGGCCTTACCAGATAACCCCTGGAATATGTGGATGTTTTACTTCAGTATGCCAAAGGAATTTTTTGCCAACAAATATATTTGGCTTGTACGTATTTCATGTATTATACTACATGATAATTCTTTTACATCATGCAGCTTTTCATGAAACAAAGTTTACCCTCCAGATATTTCTCTTTATCTGACTCTGAAACTATTTGGTGAGGATTGAGATTGTTTGATACCAATTTCTAGAAGAAACATTTCAGTTTATTAAATAAGCTTTCTTCTAGTTATTGAGCTAGAAGTAGCCTCACAATGAATGGAGCTGTCTGCAGGTTTATCATTCCTTTACCAAACAAAGCTTCAGTATTTTTAATTTCCAAGTATAGTATTTGTCTATGTGTTTGTTCTGCTGTTTCAAAAGTGAGAGTGTTTAGTGCATTGCTAACTGAATGAAAATGTATCCATTTATACCTCTAAACCACAGGACAGATTAATTCAGTCATTCACTTGCCCTCACCTTTGCTTCCCGCTCTTTCTCCCTAATGAAGGTTATGTATGTGCTTCCATTAGACCAGGCAGTCCGTATTTCTGCCTTAATTATCTGTCTTCTCCTCCACGCTATTGCTACATATATTAGACAGTACTCCCCCCCTCCCCGCCGTGAAAAGAGTAGTTTTCTAATTTATAATGATAATGGAGTTCATTTGTGAATTATTTGTGAACAACAGCTCCCTCTAGTTCTTGTTCTGCTCTATTTGCTGCCAACAGGGAATTGAAACAAAAATAAATCTCCCCCTAACACAAAGATTGGTGTCTCGCTTCTACATTCTGAAATATGGTGTTTATAATTTTTATCCAGAATTGAAAGCCAAGTGGAATTAAAACAGTGGAACTAAGTATGTTAAAATGGACTGTGAGATTAGAAGATTATGCACACTTTATGGTCTCAGCTTAAACAAACATTAAAAATATCTGGATAAAAAGAAAGCAATTACAATGCCCCTGAGAAAAGAATCTAAATAATTTTAAAGCTGAATAATGTGGTTCTTATTTTCTAATCTGAGAATACAGAACATAATTATTTGTCTTTATTGGCTAAAGCTTATACCCCAAGCTAGCAACTGAGCACATGTAGCTTTTAGGGACTTTCCATCCTCATTTGTACCATATGCTACAATAAATTACACGGCACATCACTGACCGTTCAAACTTATAACCCTATTGTCCAAAGCTTTGAAACAGCATCAAACGCTTTGAAGGAGACCTCTGGCCCCGCAGCAGCGAGCAACAGTGAAGAACCAGACTTTTCTGAGATGTTTAAATAGAAAAGTGAAGCTACAGTAGGGTGTTGTAAAGACCTGCTTTGGTACCAACAACACATTTAAACCCAGACTTAATCCCTATGGTTAGCTTTCCAGTTTGTGGAGAACCTGCATAAAGAGAAGCTATCTGTTCTTAGCTGTTTTACTTGCCAGAGAGCAAGATCTGTGGGTGAAAGCTTAAGTTACAAAAATAAAATGTGAAGAAAATGTGCACAGTTCTTATGATCAGCAGTTAATCATTGAACAAGTTGTTAACATTGTGGCAAACACACCACCCTTCAGAGTAGTTAAAGAAGATATGACTGTCTTTCCAAATTATGATATTTAGACCACAAAAACTGCACATAAAACAAACAAAATATTCTCCAACCAAACCAACACTACACAGCACAAATAATCGAAAAATAAAGTTGGAAAGCAATGACTTTGTGAGTTCAGTGGCAGCAATACTATTTACTTGGGAAAGGTTATGTTGTATTTAGGTTCTACTGCTGCTACGGAGCGTTACCTTTCAACAAGCTGCTTTCACTTTCTGCCTTAGTGCTTTGGCCTCTATAGATGATCTGTGGGGTATAAGATTGGATGGTTATCTCCACCACTGCTGTCCTACCTGCAAGCAAATAGTAATAATATCCTTTCCTTCTTGGAAAAAAAATGAAATAATATTCCAAGAATGAAGTGAAAAATAGAAATTTATCTGAATAGTCTTAAGAAAACTGGCCTTCTTTACCAACTATCAATGACACAGTAAGATGGAAATTCTATGAAATTAAAAAATCATATAAAATTAATCTCCTAGGTTCTGATTTCGTCACAATAATGGCATGCTAATCCTTTTCGCTGCGGTACTTTTTCCTCTAAACTTCTAGTATGAGGTTTGCAAGATGTGTCATAGCAATATTTTTTTAAAAACATACCGGGAACAGTTTACTAATCTGGAGGACAAAATATTTTCTGCTTCTGACTGAAATGTTGCTGTACTACTAACAAACAATGCACCATGTTGAAAGTACAATTGTGACACAGCTTAATGAAATAATCTTCATTAAAATACAGAAGTTACTACAGAAAACAATTATAATCAGGAAAGTACTTGGCAGAATCAGATCAGAGAGATCTTAGGAGACGGTACTTCAGGAAAAATTAACAACAATATTGATTATCATTCTGAGATGCTTTCATATTTATCACCACGCTGACAGTGGCCCAACAGGACCGTGCTGCTCTCTGGTTACTAATCTCAGCTAATACACTAGCTTTTTAGCTAGATCGTTAGGCATTTATCTTCCTCCACAGCAGTTTTCCTTCTTTCTTTCTAATGAGAGTTGAGCCATCTTTTCCTTATACCACGCAAAAGGAAGATTACATTGATACAGAGTTTGCCAGATTGTGAGTAATGGATATGTTGGTACATGCTACAGCTCTTCGGCTCGATCTTTCTATGTACACATAAACAAAACCCAAATCCTCCTCTTGCACATTCTATTCCAACTCACTGTACCAAAGATCTCTGAAAGGTGGGAAAGAAACCCTTTACTGCTATTAAAATTAAGACTATCTTCTTAGTCTGTATTTGAGCCATTTTTACATTCCTCTCCCCCTATGCAGATATATGTAGTAGGAAATTTATTTCTTTTTAATCCCATGATCATTCAGGAAATGAATGCACATCTAATTTTTACCAGTGCTACACATGAACTTTCTGAATCTGCAAGAAAAAAAAAGGCTTTAGGAGTTCCCTATAGCATTTGATTAATATAAGTAAGATTAACATGCTTATATTGGGGAATGTTAGGTTACTAATCTTACACAAACCTCTGAAAAAAGGATTTTACTGTCAATTATGGCTTTTTAGAAAAATCCAGAGCAGTGTTATGCTCACGAAGCAGGTAAATGTAATCAGACATAATCTGGTAAGTATTTATATGACTCCACCAATAAGCCCTTGTCTCAACATGTAACGTGCTGCTTCTTTAAGCTTTTTCTGTGTGTCCAAAGATATTGAGCCAAATTATGTAAACATGTTGGTCTGATTGGTAGAAGTTGGATGCACATGAAAGTTTATTACATTATTTTCCTTTTTTTTTTTTTTGCTTTTGATTAACATAGCTTTTTAAATCTAAATGTTGAAAGAGCAGTACATTACCTATTCCACTTTTCTTTGCACATTAGTCTAGACTTCATGCTTCAAGTGTAGCTGCTCCCAGAATGAAGCTGTATTATCTCCAGGAGCTTGTTCTATTCTTAACCCTAAGCTGCATAAGCATTGTTGGGATGTGTTCATTTGAAAATTACTATTTTCAGTCTTGAGAACTCAATATTGGTATTGATATTTGAACATCCAGTAACAAAAAGTTACTGTTTTATCTCTTTACAAGGAATTTTTGAAGATCAGAATTAATTTCTGAGTGTTATTGACAAACAGATACATCTAAATGAAAAATGCTAACATCATAACGACAAAGGTCATGCCTGTCCTCTGGAATACAGAAGGCAGAATTGTTTTGTGGAACAGGAACATATGAAGTGTTTCATAATTGAACCACCATGACTTGGTTTGAATGGCTCTCATTGTAGTTCCCCTGATGATATTAACATGCAGAAGGTCACAAGTCCAAATTAGACTTGCAAGTTAACAGATCTAATAAACCGAACTGGAAACATTCACTCCTATATCTGTTTATGTCATGTTGGTACTTACATTACAGAATCACAGCTTTCAGTTTTATTCTTGTAACAGTGATATCACTCTGGCAAGTCATCTGCAAAATAGAGTAAAGATTTTTAACAGAAGGCCTTGATTTGTATAATGAAGAATCCCAAACAAAAAAATAGAAGAACATAGTATGTTATGTGGAAAAAAATTTGATTTTAGTACACGTTAAACAACTTTGGGAAGAGATGAGAGAAGAGCAGGAGAAAGTGTTTTTCTGTTTATGGATGGCCCATGTGTTTTCTTCCTGCTATTTAGAAGATTTGTTCTTATACTGCTTTACTTCTATTGCAAATGTTTTTTCCTCAGAGTTGATGATGTTCACTCACCTCTTTTTCTTTTCTAGATCTCCACAAATGAGACTTCTGGAAGCAAACGTGGGTCTGTCGTCAAATCTTCTGGGAACAGACCAGGCCTTAAATTTCCTATTATAGAAAATATAGCAGTCAAACAGAAGTTGAAACACAACATTAGCTTAAAAAAAGTCAAGAAAAGTGTACTTGACCCAAATGAAGTCACCTCAAGTGAGTACTGGGTACGTGAAATCGAGTCATTTGTCCCATTATTAGAAATAGCGAGCTGGATAAATGCTTTGTAATTTAATTATACTCACATTACTTTGCTTTATTTTCTTCATATAAACAAACAGTTTAATAACAAAAAACTTTCAAAACAGAGTTCATGCTTGCATTTTTAGGTAATTTTTAAACTGCCACACAAAGGAAAGTTTACATTGGAATTACACTTGTAACTGTAAACTTTGTCGTAGTGAATTAAGTGAAACAGCTTAGTGGCATTGTTCAGGACCCCCACAATTACTTCAGGAGTAAGGAATTGCAGACTATGCAGACATGCCCTTCAGTTAATCGTGAAGCACAGGATCAAAGGCCAGAGATAAAGCACATCTCCCCATCATGCTGTTCCTGCAGGGTGCAGGCAAAGATTTGCAGTCATGTTCACTAGGCTTTTATTGAGAACAGGATCCATATTCCATGCAACTTGCAGCTGATTGAGATAAGAAGGGTAATTTAAAACAAGCTATTTGTGTTTAAAATTAAAAGAAAAATAAAAGAGTTACTTTTCATAGTTAATTTTATCAAACCAACAACTAAATCCTCCATGATTTACATAGCAGCCGTTAAACAAATTCCAACTTAACAATGTGTATGAGTAGATTCTCAGGAAACAATATGAAGTTTGCCAGGATTAGCTAATCAGTTTATTCTTTCAGTGAAGTCAGTCAGCATGTATGCCAGCAAGTTGCTTTTTAAAGTGATATTCCATTTTTAAGCACAAATCTTCAAATATTTATAGAACAAAGATTATTCACTAAATATCATAGCAGATGGACGGTTTCTGTCTTCTTGAGGGAGACTGTGGGAACACGGCTACGTCTCTGGAGACAGAAACCAGGCCCAGACAGACAGAGAAACAGTTTTGCAGGAATGACCATCTTTGCAGGTTTCTATCGCTGTAGAAATAGCATAAACACAAAACTATTTTGATGCTGTTCTTGACACGTCTAATTAAACTGAGGCTCTCCACACAATCAAGGATGCCACTGAATATTCAAGACTCAATGTGTTGGCTTTTTTAAATTTTAGAGAGGAAATGGAATAGATCCTTTCCTAATTCTGATTTACTACACATTGCATTCCACTAACTCCAACCCAACACCATTCAGCAAAAATAAGTATTTTTAAATTAAGGTTAAACCCATTTAAGTGTGCATTCATGTAGGTCTGACGTAATCCCACTTACATCAGCATTATTTCATGTCTTTGACTTACTTTAGAACAGAAAATAGGCCTCAGGTATTTGGGGAAAAAGTATAGTTAAAATTAACTAGTGCCCTGATCTTGTAACTGTGTAAGGACAAAATCTTATTTCCTTTCAAAACTTCGCTCACACCAGCAGGGAGCCTCCCGAGTAACGTGCTGCCGTTACTTAGTCAGCCAGCCATTTGCAGAGTAGGACCAGTTGTCCTTCCAGACAGGGGAGAAAAATTAATACATAGAGAGCAGCAGAGAAATAAAACAAAATTAAATATTACTATCAACTCATATTTTTATGCATGTATCTTGCTGTTTGTCTGTAGGGAACAAACTCCAACTTCCCTTTAATTTTTCAGAAACGAGTAGTTCGAAGGAAAGTTTATCTTCAAGGCCTGTCCCTGCGGCCTTCCCGTCTGTTCTTTTCATACTGTTTTAGACTGAGGATAATATTCACCTACTTGCCCATCATATTCCTAATATATTTTATCTTCACCTTTTATTTCTCTCTGACATACTTAACGTGCATGCAGGCACGCTTGCCTGATGATTTTACATACTTACCTGCCCCTCAATCTGTGTCTGACTGTCCTCCACCATTTCAACGAGTTCATCTTTATGGCACCCGTGGGTATGTTTGTTTACATTTGAGTGAAAAGCTAAGGCACAGTAAGTGATTTATATAGGAGAAGTTTTAGCACAGCACAAAACTGAACCCAGCCATCTTATCTTCCCTTCGAGGGTCCTGAGTACTAGTTATATTTTCTGTCTGAAACTTGTTTGGGGCCAGGAGGGCTCTCTTTCTGCTGCAGCCACAGGCAATGAGGCAACTGTGAGAAATAACACAGTCATATTTTTTTTTTTTTTGGTGTCACCACCTTGGAATTACTGCTTTCATCGACTTCAGGAACTCTCAAATTGCTATCTAGAGAGTAAACATCTTGTTTTGAAGAAGAGAAATAAATACTCCAACTTCTCAAGAGCAATGAGACTGCTATGGCTCCAGTTTACTCTTTTTTTTTTTTTATGATGCCTTGGAGTTAGAGGTAAAATATTTGTTATCTAGCCCACATTTCAGTGTATAGTAGACCAAAAGAAGTACAAGAAAAACTAAATTTAATGGGAAATGTTGCCTTCTGCACCATGTCTTCATGAATTCTTAGTTGCTCCTAAGTTTCTGCACAGTTTCTCACAGTAAAAGCAGTTTACTTGACACAGCAGAGAGCAGGACATACCCACAGTAAAATATGGGATGGCAATCGCAGATAGAGGACACGTTTTTAAAACTGCTTTACAATTGGAAGTTGGAAACAAATACATTCAAGTGCACCCATGCAACAAGAAAAAACATGATAAAGCAGCCCCAAGCAATTTAAAAATATGCTGTATGAATGAGCGGACAGCCCAAGCAGAACAGTAGTTCAAATATCTCCTTGGGATAAAAGGCAAACGCGCACTTAACAGCCAAGGGATAACGCACGGCTGGGAGGATCCTGTAGGCTGTAATTCCACACTAGCAAGAACAGCAGCGTAGTCGACCCGAGCAGTAGCGTGGGTTTGATCGGAGAGATGTAACCCACAACTAAATCAGTCTGTCAGAGAGATTATTTTCCCTACCTGTAAGTTATATTCTTTCCTGTGGTTTAAAGATTGTGCTGCGTGAGGCAGTTCCCCAAGAAGACACAAGAAGGGAGGCTGCCTCTCCCTTGCTGAGAGGGCAGTAAGCTATCATGCAGCATGAGCAGCCTGGTTTTACCCAGCCAACTTCTATATTTATGCTAAACAAGAAGATATGACTTGCAGTCATCTCATGAAATTTATCACATTTCCTAATGTTTTATGCGACATTTTTTGTAAGATAATAAAGAGAATCCCTAAAAGTTGGTGTTTTTTCTGTTACCATAACATATCGGTTTGGGTATAAATGGTAACACACAGTGAGTTCTGTTGCAGGGTGCCCTTGAGGATTAGAACAAGCAGCAGACCTCCCCCAAAGTACACGCTAAAAAAATCAGCTCAGCTTCACATTCAAACTGGGGCAGATCAAAGTGCTTACTGAAAGTTTACATTGCTGTGTAATAAGCAAGTGAGATAAAATTCTGAAAATTGAAAATCCCATCTCTTACTTTACACAACAAAAACCCCCGGACAAGCTGGCAATGCAGTTCCCATTGCTCACATAGAGGTGTTTTTTTCTGAAACTACGTGTTCAACAAAGCAAGGCCCAGGTGGGTCCGAACGCATTCCAGGAAAGAGGTAAATACTAACTGGCCTTCTAGGTGCCACTCTGTCATTTAGTAGTATCTATTAGCGTTCTGCATATGTTCCTACACACGTCCTACCAGACAAGCAGTATTGATTTTCTGTCTGCATTCTAGAGAAGTTCATGAATAAATTCATATTGTTAACAAGAAATGTACTAGAAATAGAATTACCAATAACTGACCGTGCTACAATATCAATACCAGGATAATATTCTTAAGCCACTCCAAATTTGTGCTAAACACTCAATACAAAAGTAAAACAGTATTTTGAGAGTTTTTGTTTTTTTACTGTTGAATGCAGATCCTGGAGTTCAACAAGATGGTGCAAGAAAATCAAGTGAAACTGCAGTTGAAAACAGGAAGCGATTTCAAAGGAGGAGGAGTATAACACAGTCCTCTAGCTTCAGTCTAGATCACAGAGGCCTTGAGACAAAATCTAAAACAGGAATTATTCCAGCACAGGCACAAGCTCAGCCATCTCTAACTCAGTCATCCACATTGATCTTTCAGGGAACTATCGGGTCCTCCATAGCAAACGAATTGAATGGTTCATCCCTGCTGCACCACAGAAGAGCCCCTTTTAGGTCCAGAGGGTAAAGCTTTTGTTCTGTTCTTTTAAAGAAATGGAGATACAGAAGACGGCAGTCAGTTAAAGAAAAGGCTTTCCCTGAGCATTAGCCAATTCCCCAGTATTCTGGGACACAGGAATAAATTTATTGAAATATGTTCAGCACAAGGTGAGTGACATAGCTTGGAAGAAAGTGGAAATGACAAAAATGCGTCATCAAGACGAGGTAAATCTTCCCATTGGCCTTTGAGAGAGCACAGAATGATGGTCACCACTGTAGAACTACAGCGGAGAGAAGCAAAGGACAGTGACAAATTATACCCTCCAGATGGGAATTGTTCAGAAGACACAGATCATTCTGAATTTGAAGATAGGGCAAGTAATTCATGTATTCAAAAGATGTTTAATAACCTTAATTACAGAAACAGGGCTAGAGCCCATATTTATTGCAAAGAATGGCATTCTTGCGAAAGCAAGCAGAAGTGCCATGGCAGCTTTGTTAGGCCAGTTCTGTCGACTGTTCCCAGACCGCTGCTGGACTCTGCACCTAACAGCCCAGGATCCTCCGCTCAGTCTGCATGCAGACCCGAGTCCTCAGCAGACTGGAGCTCAGCAACATATTCTCCACAAACACTGGATTTGGATGATAGTTTAACATTCAATATGCATACACCCTTGTCCTTTATACGCTACAGGGACTCTTCTTCTACTTCAGAAAGTTCTGATTCTTCACTGCCTGTTCACAATATACATGAAGACAGCAGCTTGCTGGACAGCATCAATGATGGTTGGCACATTTCATCTCCCAGTGGTGCCTCCTACGTCAAGTAAAACTGCAGTTCACCTAGGTCTTCATCTCTTTATTCTTCCAGCCAAGATTCACTCCTGATCTTCATGTTCCTTGTGTTTTGCATGATCAGTTGCCATTGACTTCCCTGGTGGTGCCTTATTTAGAAAACCAAAGTAATACAATAAGTGACACAATGATCTCCTATTCAGCTAGCACAAAGGCAGTGAAGAGACCACAGGCAGATGAACAGAAACTTAACACGAAAGGTGAGGAATATAATCAATGTATATGCAAACCCTAGAATTATACATGAACATGATAGCTAGCTCATGAATTGCAAGAAACTGCACTATAGCTAAGTGACAACGAGCGTAGATTTCAGAGTGCTATTTTTGTCATAGGTTGGTTTGATATTTGGCTTGTTTTGTAAAGGAAGGGCTACATTTTTCCTCTTTGAAGTTTTCTATGGAGTTGGAAACATACAAAAATAAGTTAATAGTTCTTCCATCTATATCTCCATCTTTATCATTCACGTGTGACTTTGAGCTGGGTCTGCTAGAGACACTGAAAACCACTTCAAAAAGCAGATGGTGTTTGCATCATGATACCTCTTCTACAAGTCACACACTCAGTTGCTTTATTCCTGAACATTAATAAGCACCACTGAAGCTTTAACCAAGCTTTCTTGGGCAGAGATGGGAGGGAGATTTGTGGGTTTTATTGCTACAGTGTTGGAGGCAAAAAATAGATTCCTTAGCATGACAGAGTCCACCACAACCCACAAGTGTGCTCTTTGGGCACTGGTATAGATGGCTAATAGCATAGTCATAGAACTTGCCCTTTCACTCCTTTATACAGCCTTTCTTTGGGATAGATCCCATTTAACCAGTCCCAAGTCCTTCAAGCTCAGCTTCTTTATGTATTCTAGCCATAATCAGCAGTTCAAGTTAGGAGACGAAGCTTTGCTCGTCAAAGTTATTTTTAATTGTTTGCTCGTCCTATTTTCAATCTGTGATCTAAATACGGTAATTTCTTTGACTTTCTTTCAAATAAAGGCAGAACGAAGGAGCAATAGGTTTCCCTGCTGCTCATTGTAATCAACAAGCTGCTCGCCCTGTCTCAGGGAACTGCTTAAACAATTAGATTCAGAGATGCTATCAGGAAAAGCATTTCTGTTCCCCGTTTCACTGCAAATAAACCAACTGTCGGTATTTCAGAGTTTGTCAGCTATCCCAGGGGACATGGCAGACGGCTAGGTAGAAGTCTCAGAATAAAACTTCTCTCTTCAAAAGTTAAGGAAACTCAAAACTGGGGATGCCACACTGCGTTGAAGTAACAATTTAGATGGAAGGAACATCTAGAGGTTTTGCCTATTTCACACTGAAAGGTTGTAAATATTCATCTTTCCTGCTATGCCAACCAGAAGCCCCCCTTCTCTTGAGTTTCCTCAGTCTTCTGATGACTTAATTGGAGTTAGTAATGGTACCCGTTCTGTCCGAGAAATTTAGGGGGACACATGCCAGAAAATGGGAGAAAAGATAACCAAAGGGCAGACTAGAAAGACGCTGAAAGCTCTACAGATAAACAGGTCTCCTGTTATTCCAGCTTTCAGACAAAAGCCTTTTCCTTCTTTCTCAACACAAAACATTTAGGCAAACCAAATCATAGCGAGAAGGGGGGGGGAGGGAGGGGAGAAAAATAAACAAACCAACATTCCACTGGTGACATTAACTTGAAGAGTGTGGTTTTCTGAGGTGGTATATATGTACCACCTAGAGGTATTAGTAGGCAAAGTTATGGATGGAGATGTAACCCCACGTGGTTAAGGTTTGAATGTGTGAAATGATAAAGTCATAAATTGCTTTTCCATTTCCATATTTTTACACTATTAGTTAACCTTGAGTCCAACCCAAGGCTCAACTTTTTTGTTGTTTAGTATTCCGTTTGTTAAACAGGAACCCAATCTGCTCATCAGATTTCACGCAAAAAGCACTAGATCATAATCAGTAAGTACTTTGCATGTTTTTATCCATCAGTCATAAATACAAAACCATTAAAATATTTTATAACACAACATTTTTTTCCTGTTTGGTTAAAATATTACTCTTCACCAAGAAATGAACTTCCCCTGCATCACCACAAATCTAGAAAGGTTTCTAACAAGCAAGCCATTTGGGACAAATTTTCAAAACTCATGCAATGCCAACACAGCTGAGAGGGGGGAGTATTCAGCAGATGCCTCCTCTCATGCTTGATAGGCAGTATTCAGACACACTCACTCTTCTGCAAGCACAGTGGCTGTACAATTCTCAGCAACGCATCGTTTGGATTACTCAAAAACATAAAAGCGGATTTAGGACTATAAGGTTCTCCTTTTGAACATTTATCAGCTTTAAGGTACACATTGGCTCTAACGAACTGTTGGATATTATACTTTCAGGTCACTACCATGTGATAAAGGTCCTTAGTAAAATCTCTCCAAATCCTGGAACATCAGTGCAAAGATACTGTCCATTATTTAGCTGTAGACTTTGCCAAGAGCAGTGTTTGATTTCTTCTGTTCTGTCTTAATAGTCTTCTGGCAGGTGACTCAGAGAAGGAAGATCAGTGCCATATCTGTCAGTTTGCTGGAGGTTCTCTTACAAATCCACTGCTAGAGCCACGCGGCTGTGCGGGAATCCTGCAGTTTGTTCATCAGGAATGTCTAACAAAACGTCTCAATGCTAAAACAAAGTCAGGTGAGAGAGAGACCTGCGCAAGATATAAAACATTCTGTTGAGATGCTTCTGCCAGATTTACCTCTCCACTCATTCCTCTATACTAATGGAGTTGAACAAGATGAAGTGTTTAAATTTACTCAAAGGAAACATTCAACTCATAGCTTGCTCACCACGGTAGTATTTTTCTGTAGCACAAGCATTCTCAGTGAATTAATGGTAGCTATTAGCGTCTTTGATAAGGCTACCGGTATGTAGTGAGCAGATCACCGAAACCATAATTTTCTAGTGCTTGGTTTGGATTAAAACAAGATCTTTGGTATTAAGTGCTGGAATATTTAATGACCCAATTTACAGCAGTTAGTAGCATCAGGCAGACATCAAATTTTGCAGGGATCATAAACTGCATGTATAAGACTAATAAATAAGAGAAATTTTTGAATGACAAAAAACATGAAATGAGATTAAATGTGCGAAGTGTCAGAAGAATTCAGGTGGGCAGAGGAGAAGAGATATCAGCAGGACAAATTTTAGCATTGAGAAGGTGACCCCCAGTTAGAGAACAGTCCTGTTGATCATTCTTTGATTTCACCCTCACTTCTGTCAGCGTGCTTTTTTTCTGTTTTCTCCCCAAGCACTACTCTTGCTGTACCGTTTCTAGTTCCATTCTGAATTAAGATTATCAGTGATGTTATGTCACTACAAGTTTAGATTATAAGTGCATTTGCACAATATGCACCCTATCTTTATTTATGTTGCGAGATGGAAGATAATCACAACACAAGTTGGTTTGGGGTTTTTTTTTATTTTTTAAAGATGCATTCTGCAGTGTTTGTTAAGCACTTAGGAACTTCAGAAGCCATAGTGTATCTAAGCGAGTTGTTTAATTTTCAACTTACTCCTTGTAAGTAAGCAGTTAAAAATACAAATTAAAAAAACACCATCAGATAACAGCTAGAGAATTAACCTCCAGAAAGGATATAAGTAGGTATATGATATATACACACACCTTAACCCAGTGTAGATTGTGTAAAATGCCAGTCCTGTACGTGGGAAGATAATAGCTTATGCCAGCTTTGTTTCTTCAGTCTTAAAAGGCAGACGATATATCAGCAAAATCCTGTGCACTTGGTTCCCTGCCAGGCCTTGTTCATTTAAATTCCTGGCTTGCCCCCAGCTTAGGGAAACGAGTCACATTTCCCAAGCCTTCCCCAAATCCTGTCCTTGTAGAATAATTTCAGTTCCCTCTCAGCGCTAGTTGACAGAATTCGGGGACATGATCCTGCTCAGAGAGAGTTCCTTGAGTGGTTTGGAGGCCAGAGCAAGAAAAGAGGTGCTGGTACGCTGAGCAATGAAAGAACTAAGTGGAACCTTGTCTCAGGAAGCATGTTTGATGAGATAGAAATCTCAACAAGCAGAAGTTTTGCTTCTGGTTAGTGAAGTGTGTGGGAAGGATTTCTTCAGGGTCGTTTTTTTTTTTTTTTTTTTTTTTTAAGCAGGCTTTCTGTGCACATGGAAAGCAGGGCTTTTTTCTCTACAGAAGTTTTGGTTCCACATCTTCCTTTAGCAGAAAAGGGGAAAAGAGACTCATTTCATAGGGTGAGGACATATTAATTTATTTTATGGCACTCAAATGAAATTCATTGTTGTCTTAAAAACAACGAGCGGAAGATGCAAGTAAACAATTCCAAACAATTCATTGGCTTTGCTGGTACTGACAAGGCCTTACACAGAGATCTACATATGAAGTCCATTATTGCATTTTACATCAGTGTGGCTTATGATCCCTGCAGTTTTACTCCATAAAAGCTACAGATTTTGCCATTTAAAAGCAAACAAAAAATCCAGCAGTCATATACCCTGCAGAATTTAACAGAAGACTATTCCAATTATCTCTACTATTACATAAGTTTATTATAAAAAAATGCCGTGGTTTCAGATTATTCGGGAGAATTCCAAGAAACAGATAGCATGCTGTAGAAGACTGCTTTAAAATAAAAAGTGTCCTCATTTCAATTTTATAACAGGCACGATGCAGTTTAAGGTTAAAAACTTCTGTTTTTGCCTTACTGCAGGGGCTGATGTGGGGACTGTGAAGACCTGTGAGTTTTGCAAGCAGGACCTGGTAACTGATGTGGACAATTCTAATGTGAATGCACACTACAGAAATCACCAACAGTCATGGGTAAGAAACTGCCTTTCTTCAGATAAGAGTCCATAATCCTATTTTGATATTGCTGCCTTGCAATATTTCAGTGCCTAGTGAAATGTCAACATCAGCTGAAACCTGCTAAACTGTGAGAGAGAGATATGCTTACTTATGCAGATTTCAATAAATGTAAAGAGACTTTATTCATTTTAGGCTTGGATTGTATAATCCCATAGCATTTCACAGAACTGCCCAGTATCTGGAGGCTTTGCATAGAGAAAACCTGTAATTAAGTGTGGCAACGGAAAAAATTCTTGTTTGTTATATAGATACAACATTGCAGGAGAGAAGCAGATTGAGGGAGAGCAGCCAAGGATTTCATTGTTTGTCCTTCACAACATTATGTAAGATGAGGAATTTAGCAAACTAAGAAACAGAAGAATAATCTTCCTGTTAGGGTTTTTTCTTTTTTTAAATGAATGTGGAATTTTAAAGAAAGAGATACAAGAATGAGGGACAGAAACATTGAAACTAAGAGCCCCCTTTTTAATGATAGCCACGAATACCCTGCTTTCCGAGAAATTAATCTTAGCAAAGCCAGATGTATTGATTTCATTATAATGCAAGACTAGTACTGAGGAAAGAGATTGACATGCTCAGCAACCAAAGAAAATCTTCTTGGTAAGACTTCAAAAAACACTACTCTGGAATTTTAATGCTCAAATTCATTGTTACTGACAAGTTTTCATGGCCCTAGGGAGTTCAAGTCTTGGACAGGACCCCACTGCGCAAGCTGTACGTAAAGAAGATATCACAACAAGGCCTTTTAGCAAATTGCAACAGAAGTTGCCTTCTCCAGAAGCCTTGCAAACGTCTTGGCTTTCCTCAGAGTGGCTGGTGGGAGTTTCAGTCCTCCCTTCTACACAGTCTTTCGGTACTAGCAGTCGAGTTGCAGGCTTGCATGTGAACCACACGCATACAGTTCAGCTTTGAAACTTTTTAAGTACTTCACAGAATTTGAACCGATGCCCATATTGGAGTCTAGTTTGATAATTCAGCCCATTGTGCTTACACATTCCACACAAGGAGAAACAGCAAGGCTTATGTCCCCCCCCAGGCATTTGAAAAACAAGATGAATTGCAAGGGTGAACAATTGCTGGAGTGTTTAGAATAATTAAGATTATAGGTTGTGTTGCTTTCTTGAGGTGGTTTATATCATATTATACTGCTGTACTTTTAGGGTATTATTTGTAATGCATTCCTAGTGATGCCAGAAGCTTCCAAAACATATGGTTAGGTGCCCTTTCCAGCATTTCTACTCATCTAAATAAATAATTCAATGTGCCAGAGTCTTTCCTATCAACTAGGAGAAGATGCACAATCTGGTAGAAGCGTCTTTCTCAAATTATTTGCAGTAAACAGTGTATATTTCCCCATCTGCATGCCTTCAGGCCTTACTTCCTCATATAAAAAAGTAAATGATTTCCCAGAATGCTTTGACAGAAGCATTCACTAGCAAACTATTTTCTAGATGATTGATTTGCCTCTATGCTGTAAAATATATATGAACACAAAGCCTTTTATTTAGGCTGAGATTGGCAGACACTCTTTGAAAGCCTAAAAGAGAACAACAGTATGGCTTGAGATGTCCAAAAGGAATACAGAAACTCAGAGGAAAAGGGTGGAGAAAGATGCAACAGTTAAAAGAACAATTTGAGGAGAATTTAGAAACGTGGTGGAGCATAGAATACTATAGCACAAAGAAAATGTCACCCCAGTTACAGCCTTTTCCAGGTGCATCAGAATGCCTAATCTATGAAAGGGACACACCACCACCCTGAAAAACAACAGACAAAAAAACCCCAACCAACAACAACAAAAAAAAGAGGTGTTTTTCTCTAGTCCTAAGGAGCAGGAAGAATTCAAGGGTAAGGGTGACGCTGCTTCCATTCACTGGCTGGCTGGTCCTGCCTCTTCCTAGTCACAGTTTTTAAGATGACAATACTTCTCAGGAACACTGTCAGGAGCCCTAGGGTAGCTTTTCTCAAGCTTGGATTTACATTCAGCATCCAGCATGTGCATTCTGTAAGTGCACACGTACAAAATTCTCTCCCTTGCTCTCTGCCATTTTCCCCTCTCTCCCCTCCTCAAACGCATTTACATATACACATCATTTTTTGTCTCTAATCAGTGGAATACAGCCATGTCTGGCTTGGAATGAGGGCTAGCCTTCCACGCCAGCAATATCGTACAGTGTATTTACAGGGTAAATAATTATTAATTTCTATAGTTCATTTCACTGTTGGCAGCTGGCACTTTAATTACAGAGGCAAAATGCAAACAAAACACTTGTTTGTCAAGAGCGAGACAAAATAAGTGTTTTGTCCTGAGGGTTGATTAAATTCACTATTTTTAAAGAAGTAGTCAATTAGAACCATAGAGTGGAAACCTGGGGAGGCAAAATCAATTACCCCCAGTGGAACGCAGCCAGGATGCTGCGTTTTATTTTATGACAGTTACAAATACCATGAAATCTTCAATACCTACAGGTGGTCAAGATCTCTTGCTGTATCTCCCCAAGATTCGACACTCTGAAGCAGTTCATCCCTGTTTGATGATCTGGTTTAGGAAAGCTTAACACCATCTAGTTCTACACCTGGTTCTCCACAGTGCCAGAATTTTCCTTAGAGACCTTCCATCTAAGAAGGCAGAAAATTCATTCCTTGTTTTTCTTATCAGTGATTATTACTTACATTGTAGTGGATCTAGATTTGAAAAGAAAGCAGTGACATCCGCCCAAAAACCAGCCCTCCCCCTGTTCTGAATAGTACATCTGCAGCCTGAATTGCACCATCTTTTTCCCCTTTTAATTGTTGCTCGGTATTTGCCATTGCTGGTGTCAAATCAATACTTCACATTTGCTTTCTTCCCAGTGAACTATACCAATCTTCACTAATATTCACTGGAGCAGACCCATTTCTCTGCTGGACTTGCCAAGTTCCATTCTGGACAAGTATCGTCCTCATACAGTGTTACATCCCACGCTCCATCTTATACTGAGGCCAGACCAAATGTTGATCTTTTCTGTATTCTAAACATTCATTCTTCCCTTTTTAACAGGATATTGTCTCAGTAAAACTAGCAACCATGCATTTTTTCAGGCCAGGACTCAAAATCTAAGAGAACTCCCTCAGCATCCTTCCTCCCTTGCGAGGATGTTGAATCCTCCCAACAGGCCAACAGCCACAAGCATTGCTAGCGATAAAGATTAGCACATACAATATTAACTGTGAAAATATTCCAGAGTTAACAAGTGAATTGCATTCAGTAAATCAGATACTCAACCCACAGACTTTTTGGCTGAATATGACTCATATACAACTTCCTTCCTTCTGAAAACCTCTCGGATGTGGACAGAAACATAACACGTGAAGTGAGTTATTCTGGTCACCCCCTCCATCCCAGCCTCTTTCTTCAGGCTCCAATCTCATTACAGTACTAGACACAGAACGCTAAATCATGTCCTACACACTGGGTTGTGACAGGAACATACATATGCATCCATAAGTAAGTGTCAATCATGTCCCCACAACAGCGGTGCCCTCATTTTGGCCAGGTCCTTCCAGCCAGGTGCTGGGACGTGCCAGCTGCCACTCGGGCCAGCCAGCCTGCACCGCACTCCTCTTGCTCACACGCTTAGTGCGTAACCAAGGGGCACCTGCTTTTTACTGATATAATATAAAAAAGATCAATTAAACACTGGAATAGATAACTATACAGCCTAGCCCAGCCACTAGACAGGTCATCACTGCTACAACATCGCCTAAGACCACGGGCAGCTTTAACACCTTTGCGTAGTTTTGCACAAGGTAGTCATCAAGAGTGAAAACACAAACTTGTTTTTTCCATGCCAGCACAGCATGAACTAACAGACTCAGGTCACTGTCTTGCACTGCATCACTCTTACGAATAGAGATTTGCAGAACTCATGAGACTAAGCTACACCCTGGTCACCAGAAAAAGGGTAAGAAAAGTAGTGAAAATAACACTGCTCACAATTACCTGCTAGTTATGGCCTGCCCTCGCTGTTTTCTTCTGAGAGCTACAGCAGTCTGCCACTTCTCTTTGGTTGTCAAGCTCTTCAGTCCACATAGAGCTAGCAAAGCATTTCCAAACAGACGTCCTTCTTCTTCAAAGACCAGCCAGTAAACTTCTCTTGTGCAGCTTCCTTACAGGTGTAGGCTGGAATCACACCTGAGCCCTATATCCTGCTGACATCCTAAGGCAAGGTACTTCATTTCCTTGTTGTCTTCCAATTATGTAAATGACCTTCATAGCAGTTTTGGCAGCTTCACAAAAGTCACCTGTGCTCACCCCGCTCACCAGTCATAATATTACATAAATTTTTATAAGAGATCCTGGGTAACTTTTGGGATTGTATGGGATTGCATGTCTGGAAGATGCACCTGGAATGACTGAGGAATGTAATGTAATGACTTTTCCAACACTGCTGATTTAAATGAGTACAGACATATCCCAACCAGCTTCTCTGGTTGATGTTAACTAGTCACCAACTCCTTTAAATAGTTTGGCAGCAATGCATTAGGGAATTTTAATTAAACTAAGGGTGAAAATGAGAGGTTTAATGAGGCCTTTTCTGCTAGCACTCCTCCTTATGGTAAGCATCTCAACCCATGTGAAAGGGTTTCCTGGCTGCAGGTAAATACTGTTTCCATCATCTTGGGAGGCGCTTCGTTATTCCACTCATTTCAGGCGTGCAGGCAGGAAGAGTTAGAATACATTTGTGGTGCTGTCATTTGTGACCAAGTCAGTGGGTCAGCGCTATGGACATGTCAAATTAACACACATATCCCTTGTCTTAGCTTGTCATGAATTGCAAGCCTGCAGATGAAACTTTGCAGTTAATTGTCAGGCAAACTCTACATGAAACTGGGACTGGTCTGTACCTTGCAAAGCTCCCTGGAATGACATTTTTGATGGTTTTAAATTCATAGAACATCTTTTCACTGGAGCATTATGATTGTAGTTGAGCTGATCTAAAAAAAGATCACATCGACTGATCCAGTGGCTGCTTGTGGCTTGTCTGAAGTCTTTCATCAGTCATCTTGAAACTGCAGGAATAATGATTTTCAGCCCTGACTGTCTGGAGGTTGGGAGGGATTTTAATTAGAACCCAGGGTATGAGATGCTGCATTGTTGTGATCCCTTTCTAGTCTTGCCATTTTGAAATGTCCAGTCTAAAATAATACTGACATAATGATAATATTTTTTATTTTATTTTACTGTTGTTGTTATGATATGTTTACCCTTATAATTAGTGAGTATTTCTGGCTTAGTTATGGCCAAACATCACTAAAAACAAGACAAGATAAAACAACTCAAAAAAACCTCCAAACCAAAGAACGAAGCAACAGTTCTCTCCTGACAAATCATCAGTCCAGATGAGAAAACAAAAAGTAAAAGAATACTTTCAGATGTAGCACGTAAACCACCCATCTGTGGTGCATCAGGAACTGGCATTTCCACAAGCTACCTCTCATTTTGACTATCTATTATAATAAATAATTTAAAAAACCTTTCCCTTTGCCATTCATAAAGCTGAATGCAGCCATAGTGCCAGCTGAAGTCAGCAAAGAATTCAGCACTTTCAAAAACTGGGCAAAAGAAGGGGGATTAATCTCTGCTCATTTTAGACATCCCCAGTACAAAGTTAACACCGGTTGGCAACAATTTTGTTATAATTTGCTTAGGGAAAAAGGCAAGTCTGAGATATAGAAATATCGTGTTCTATTCTAGATACGGTTAGTTTTACCTTGGGAAAGACGACTTAAACTGGTCACACGAGCCTCACTGTAAAGACCTTTGTCTTTTTAAGGGCATGACTATGTTACAGATAAATACCTCTGTTGCAGATGTGAAGTGGAGCAGACAGAGCACAGTCACAGCAGTTCACTCTGGTTACTGTGAAAGTGAAGCAAAGAGAGTCACCTAAAATCACCAGCAAACCCACAGACAAAATTTTCAACTTCTGAAAATTTCAGTTTGTGTGCGAGATACCAAATCATGCAGCAAGTGAGAGAATTAGGTGTGGAATCTGCTCCTGTGGGTAGGTCTCTGGCACGGTGCAGCAGCAGGACAGAATGAGTCTGGTTTCTGAGCAACCTCAATTATCTGTTAATGGCCCAGCATTACATGGTCAAATGTGCTCTAAATTAGTCTAGCTCCCTCTCCTGTAATATAAGCCAAGCTCATCTGATGTGGGACATTTACTGCAAGCAGTATACATAGTACAAAATGCTGAAAATTTTTATTTGCCATCATTTTCCTAAAACCTTCAGAAACTGAAGTGACAGCTTTAGTGTCAAATGATACAACGCTGCAGCAGTCAGAGGTTACAGATGGCCTTGTTAAAAGCTCTCATAAAGAAGTCTATCAGCAGCAGGCAAACATGAAAGAGAAACTACTTTCAAACACATGCTTCAGAGAGAATACTGAATTAAAACAGAGGCCCACGGAAGCAGTTCAGTGAAGCTTTTCACAATCACTCATTAGTTAGTCACTCAAATATTTTGATACAGAATCACGTACAGACATTTTTGAAGTGCAGTTTGGTAGCTGAGTCAGCCCACTTGATGTAAACAGATCATAGCAGGAAATATAAATGAGCAGTCCCCCGAAGGTGGCACAGAGGTAGAACGTTCCTTGATGGACATTTAATGAGTGTTTGAGCCTATTTATTCAAACGTTTACCATCAGTGCTCTTCTGCTGTTGGGCTGCTTGCACTGTTTAACCTTCCCTCCCACGCAGGTCCGCGTTAATATTGTTTGGATGGGGAACAGCAAGTGAAATGCAGGAGCCTCCGGCGATATGAGACCTTTGGGCTTTGAAAAACCTCCCGTGTCTCTCTGAGTTCAAAGGGATGACAAAGGCTTTCCCATAGTCTAGGTGCCATCCTGTGATGAAGAGGCAAAAGGCCTTCAGCTGAAACGACCACACAGGTTGCATGAGCAATATGCCATGTTCGTGCATCTCTCCTCTTTCAAAGTCTCAGATGGGATTGGACTTGGAAATGAAAAATACCAAGTCCAGATGCCAGCTCTCTCCCATACATCTCTCAGAAGAATGAATTACTCCTAGGTTCAAGTTCAATCCCACGTGTATCTCAGAAGAATGCATTACTCCTAGGTTCGAGCTGAATTGTATTTCTGAAAGTCTGAGTGTTATTAGCACAAAATCATGACTAAATCCATATAAATCCCTGAGGGTCTGGTAGTTTATCCCCATGTATAAATTTTATTTTAGAAGCCAACAACTCAAAAAAAAGATCAGAAATCATAAAAACTAAGCCACAACCTTAGATTTTTTTGTCTCAGGTCTAGCTACTTCAACGAAATGAGTCTTTTAAAAAATACAGTGAAATACAGAGGAATTGAGTAAAATTTAATGGCAAACCAGTCACGTCTTTTTCCAAGTCATCTTGATATTGAGAGTAATCCACAGCTTTACTGTAGCTTCAGTATTAATTTCCTCACTTGTCCTGTTTTTAAGCATTTCCATGCTTTAATTTTTTTAAAAAAGCATTCTCTTTGCTTTTTCTAGCTATATTAAAGCATATGTCTCATCAGTGTTAAAAATGGGAAAGCTTTATTAATCCTGGTTACCTGTCCCCTAGTGCTCAAGACAGCCTAAAGCAGGCGAAAATGAAAGGAAGCTTTGGAGCTTAGAACTCACTTTTAAAAAATTTGTGTTTAATTGTTCTTATTAAATATGCAAGATCTCATGAATTGGCAAGAGGGACTCAGATATAGAAGAGACATATCAA
>Ga0181612_152587_pt1 | contig 24918 bp, 10 predicted proteins | sample HoacroProtozoa21_FD_119630 | JGI IMG/M metagenome (GOLD analysis project Ga0181612, IMG submission 119630) | Hoatzin crop microbial communities from Cojedes, Venezuel. Combined Assembly of Gp0051906, Gp0051904, Gp0051908
AGTTCGTATACAGAGATGAGAACGAGATGCTTGGATTCTGACGTTGGCGTATCCAATTTACACAGAAAATAAGGGCTTATTTTTTCTACACTGCTATGTTAGGAAAGGAAACAAGACTGATAAAGAAGAGAAGCTGGTTCAGTAGACTATGTAAAGCTTTGCTGCTCTTGAAGACAAAAGTACTAGCTGCCTGTGTGCAAGAAGTGTTGAAATGTGTGGCAAGCAAATGGACCAGACATGTCTGTGCGTCATGGTTTTCACTGTTCACCTGCATCCTTCTTCAGGATGTTGATGAGATATTTTGCATCTCGTAAAAGAAATATGGTAACCTTCTAAGCGTCAGAAATGTACATTTGGAATGAGTAAGCAGGCCTGTGTATAATCATAAAGCACACTAGTCATTTTTCCTCTTTCACACAGAGTCATACGTAATGGCTGTGGTTGGAAGGGACCGACCTCTTGAGACCATCAAGTCTGACCCCCCCTGCTCAAGCAGGGTCAGCTAGAGCAGGTTGCTCTGAACCATGTCCAGTCAGGTTTTGAGTATCTTCAAGCACGGAGACTCCACAGCCTCTCAGGGCAACATGTTTGACCACCCTCATGGTGAAACAGTGTTTTCTTGTTCAGATGAGATTTTATGGTTTTGAATTTTTGCCTGTTGTCTCTTGTCTTATGTCTGGACATCACTGAGAAGAGCCTGGCTCTGTCTTCTTCATTCGCACCCATCAGGTATTTATGCATACGAATAAGATCACCCTGAGCCTTCTCTTCTCCAGGCTGAACAGTCCCAGGTCTCTCAGCCTCTTGTTATGTGAGAGGTACTCCAGTCACTTCACCGTCTTTGTGGCCCTTCACTGGACTCACTCCAGTAAGTCCATCTCTTTCCTGTACTGAGGAACCCAGAACTGTACACAGCACTCCAGGTGTGGCCTCACCAGTGTAGTTTTTAAGGGAAAGATCACCTCCCTCCACATGCTGGCGGTGCTGCTCTTAACGCTGTTCAGGAGGCTGTTCGCGACCTTTGGTATGAGATGTTGCTGTCTTATGGACAGCTTGTTGTCCACCAGCACCCTCCGGTCCTTCTCTGCAGAGCTGATCTACAGCCAGTTGGCCTCCAGCATGTACTGGTGCCTTGCATTATTCCTCCCCTGATGCAGAGCTTTGCATTTATCCCTTGTTGATCCTCATGAGATTTCTCTCAGATGATGTCTGTGGCCCATCCAGGTGCCTCTGAATAGCAGTATAACTGTCTCATGTATCAGCCACTCCTCCCAGTTTTGTATCATCTGTGAACTTGCTGAGGGAGCACTTTGCCCTATCATCTGGGTTATTCATGAAGATGTTAAACAGTATTGGTCCCAGTATTGACCTCTAGGGTACACCAGTAGTGACTTGTGTCCAGCTGGACTTGTGCTGGTGATCACAACCTTCTGGGCCTGGCCATTCAGCCAGTTTTCAGTTCACCTCACAGTGCAATTGCCTAACCTGTACTTTGTCAGTTTTTCTGTGGGGATGTTATGGGAGACAGTGTCAAAAGCCTTACTAAAGTCAAGGTAGACAACATGACCTCTTTGCAATTACGAATTTTAGCACCAAAGCAAACTTGACTTTCAAAAATACTGTAAAGAATAGAACTAGGATGAGAATGAAAAAATTGTAGAGGATCCAGGATGTGTCTTCAGTTATGTCTGTAAACAAGACAGGCACCTCACTGTTAGTGGCAAGGGCACACCTCTCTGCATTTGGCTGTGAACCTTCCCTGGAATGAGACACAGAAGTATTTTGCTCAAAAGTAACCTCATCATTATTGACTAAATGCAGAACATACAAGGATAGCACCACAAATTGCTAGCTGGCTGTCCTTGGTGGGACCAGATGTTTTCTGGGTTCAGACCTGTGTACACGTTCATGTGCTCAGTGGCAAAAATTTAGGGCCCCAATACATACAAAGTTATGCGGTAAAACCTCTGACAACACATCAGCTGGGCCTGAACGACTGTCTTTTTAGGTCACAAGGTAAGGGGATGCTACTTTGCTCACCATGAGAGAAAGTTAAACCTTAGTCATGTTTTTGTGCCTTTGCTGCTGCTGCTAAGAGTTTGCACAGAGACAATTGCAATAGCTCATTTAGTGCATAATTGTAATCAGACCATGGTGCTGAGTCCAAAGGCATCCAGGAAGTTTTGATGCCTACAGCAGGCTATTTTGTGAATGTACGTCAAAATACTGGATTTTGGTGACTAGAAATATTTTTGTACGATAATCACCAGAATGCTACTGAACATATGATCTACAGTTTTCTTTTTTTAGGATTAGAATGTCTTAAAAGGTAATGTCACATCCTGAAAAACATCAACTTATACGTATGCTTTTGAGACAGTGAACTATGTACAAATGCATGTCCCATGACCAGATTGTGGTCTGTTTGGACATAAAGATGTAGCTCAGCCCACAGCAAAGACAGCGATGGTAGGAATCACTCGTTGAGATTCCAGGAATTGCTGCAAAATTTAAACCATTAGTAATTTTAACTTGTTGGGGGAAATTCTGCCTTAGTGGAAAAACTCTCACTGACTTTTTCAATTAAAGCAGGAACACAGTCAATTTCCAAACTGAAAAGGCAAAAGTTTCCCTCTTTGGTTAAATGGAGGGCTCTGTAGAGTGTGGTTTTCCTTGCCAGCCCAGTTCCTCAGAGCATAAAAGAGGGAAGGCATTGTTTACATACACATTTTATGCGTGTACAAGTTACAGTTTGTGCAATTTTTCACTGACCTGCCTGGAGCCTGAACTATAACCAAGTAAAAAACTGAACACAAGCACTAAGAATTTATTTGTTTGGAAAAATTTGAGAAGTATGTTTAATAGGTCCTTGCTTTGGAGACAGAAGAGTCTGAGTAATGCCGTGCTCTTTTAAATTATTCTTAGTCTACCTCAGAGCCGAATTTTAATTGTTTTCTTCTTGTCGTAGTAATTTTAATAGATGGCAGATGGAAGTCTAATTTACACTGACCCAGAAGCCCACCATGGATAATTCAGTTCAGAATATCTAGCTCTTTTGGATCTCCATGAGATTTCTGTCCCTCAAATTAGCTAATAGTACACTAATGCATCATTCTTGTGAAGGAATTGTTTGTGTTTTATGTTTCCTACTGTAGTGGCATGGGAAAATTGAAAGTTAAAATAAAAAGCCTAGAGTGTCACTCAAGACCGTTGCTATGAAATCCAGAACTACACCTGTACTGAGTGTAATACTCCACACGCTAAATCCACTTCTTTGAAGTAATGCTGTGAAAGAAGAAATGATTAGGCAAATACCAAAAATATATTATTTTACGTGCCCTGTAGGAAGAAAGAATTGAGATGAATGTCTTGTGTGCTACCTGGGAGTTTTGAGGCTTAAATGTCGTCATTCTGGGAGTACATAAAAATCTACTCCGTGTCTCTGAAAGTCTTGGAAATTCACAACTCTAGTGTCATTCAGAGAATGAAAATTCTCTAGAATTGTTCAGTGTATTTCATCACATGTCTGCACACTGAGCAAACTAGTCCATTTAAATCACTTTTAGCCTTCATTTTCATGGTCTGAGGCTCACAAGGCACATAGTGGCAGTAAATGTTAGCAAATCTGTTTCTGTCTGGATTGCAAAAGGACTTAGGCAGGCGACAACTGTCCAGTTTCCTGGACAGTTGTTCCCCTGTACTCAGGTACAAACTGGGGAAACTTACCTGCCCAGCCTAGAGCTAGGTGATCGAGACAAAGTGTCCGTCCTTCTTTCCTGCACCTAAGTCCCGTGTTAGTAGCTAGTGTCAGGAGATCTGGGCCTTACTGAACCCTCCCAGCGCTCCAGATATAACCGAAGTGCCATGGCTCTGCTTCCTATCTCTCTTCAATCAGTCCTTCTAAGCTGGGGTTGTTTCAAACTGCCTGTCTCATTGATTTTCTAACTACAAGACATGGACCATGATGTGGAGGTCTTTCTTTAGGGCTAGAATGCTTTCCGTCAAAAACTTCCCCTAAAATCCTCCATCACGTGTCTGATGAATGACCTTTTTTTGGTGATATTTCCAGGGTTACCCATAAATGCCAGCTGTGTAGCAGTCATGTCTGTTCTGATTTCTGCATCATGCTTTGGGTTAAAAGATGTGACACATAACACAGCAGGTTCGTGTCTCAGATCTCAATATTGATAACATGATTTTACTAGCTACTCAGCATCTGTTTTAAGTTCTTCAGTAACCCCTCCCTCATTTATTATCTTTTCTCCCTGACAAAACATTAATAAAGCTTTTCCTTATGTTTTTACCCTTCCTTGCACTTCTGTCTTCACAGGCAGCTCCAAAGAGGCTAGAATAGATGCATGGGAGTTTTCTGGCTTGTGCAGGGTCAGCTGTGGGGAACACTATAATTCGTTAAACCAATTGATGAGGTATTTGTAGGTTACCCAGAGCGTACTTCCCGAACAGTGAGAAAAAGACAGTATCAGTTGCCTTTCTGAGGGCAGCTGTATGTGAGCTGTAAGTGCAATATCTGCCTTACTGTGTGTCTGATGATGCTCCAACTTCTAGGTTTCCATGACTATAGAAATAAACTGTTTCTTCACTCCAGGGCCTGCTTTGATTACTGCTGCAGTACTCTCTGAAGCATCCTGCCGGTTCCTTTCCCAGTACCAACTGCACACTCTTTTATTTGCACTTCTTGCTCATAGTACAAATATAACAATTCCACAGCAAATCTGGCTTATTCTACCTGACAATGACCTATTACAGCTACATGAGAAAGAAAAATGTCCGTGTGAGGTACCTGGGCGGTGTGACTTTTCCCGTTTGCAGAGACCATTACTTTCGCTGTGGAACGAGGATGTCGAATCATGGCTGATGGATGGGTATCTTGAACAGGTTATTTGTCCTTTCCGCTGTTCAAAAATCAAGTGTCTGTCTCCTACTTTGGATCTGTGTTTGGGAAGTCACTAGCTTGCTTTATCGCAATGCCACTGAGTTTCGTGAACAGAGGCAAAATGTACAAAATGGGAGACAAAGGAGCTGGAATGCAATGAGGAAAAATCAAAGTAGAATATTAATCAGCTTGTTCTTTTTTCTCATGTTTATCTTTGAAAGTCAGAACTGTTCAGGCTTAAACAACCTTTTTTTTTTGTCCACTGTATTACTAATTGAAGTTAAAACACTGAGGCTGTGCCTATGTTTAGGAATAGACCTGCCGGTTCCGCTAGATATAAAATGTTCACAAATTTGAATTACTGTAAAGGAGCACAAGGAAGGACATAATGGACGAACAAATCTGTTTTGTTTCCTATAACACAGGGCTTCCAAATCAATTTTCTTTTGGTATCACCATTCCTGGGGTGGCAGCTGCCTCAGCATTTTCCATTGCTGCAAGTCTGAGAAGCGCAGCTATTGAGAGATGCTCTGTGACTGAGGCATCCTTAACAGGCCCTGTGCATCACCAGCAGGCGCACTAGTTCCCACTCCTTGGGGAATCCCTGATCTGGCTTAAGATACACAGAGACTGTCTCTTGAGATATCTGCATGTTGTTTGCTTGCTTTCCTATCTTTCTGAAGCCAAAAGAACCTCGAAGAAAGCAAATCCGTTGTATAATATTGGTAAACTGGTTACCAGGGCTCAGGCAGGAAACTCACCTTGTCCCTTTGAATCATGTGCGTTGTGCAAAGGACAGAAAACGTTACATTGCTGTTAATGAGTTATGCCTTCAGTTGTACTGAGGAATGCTGGAGGTCCTGTCCCTTCTGTCCATGTGCAATCATTGAGGCAGGGAGGACTGCAGAGTCATGGGCTATTAATGGACAAGGCTTTGTGCCCATCCTCTTTGAATTACGTCTATCACAGTCATCTACTCCTTTCCCATCAATATCAGTTGACCTTATGCAATGAAGACAGCCTCTACATTATTCAAGGTTTTAAATTATAGTAATAAAACTTTGAAGTGCAATTCTGGTTCATGGAGCATGATTACCACCAGCTCTCAAGGGCAAAGAGCCCCAACACAACAGCCATTCTGTGGCATCGACAGTCACTGCCTCCCGTCCCAGCCGTATTACCAGGGTGCCACCACTGTGGATGGGTCTGAAGTGAACAAGTGTCTTCTGCGCTTCTGTTCTGGAGCTCAGCAGTGCACCTACAGCAGTGCAGAGGCTGTATTTCTGCTACATCCATGACCTGAATCTGATTTCTCTTGTGAATCTTGCTAAGCCTGTCCATCTTGGCAGATTGATGTGTCATCTTCCCTCCTTATAAGCTCTTATTATATTCCACCCAAGGAACATCATATGTCCTGAAAAGGCATAAACTTTAGTTTATATAACCTCTAAGAGCTTTTTACAATTGTCCTACAAGTGGTACTGTTGACAAATAAGAGGAATGGACTATACTAGTACTAATACCTTATTTGTGTGCATGTAGTCGGGTAAGCTCCAGAGAAAGATCATAATGTAATGCTGCAATGCTGATTGTGCCAACTGCCTACAGGGCAGCACAACAGTCCCTTAGCAAACAGATATCAAGGATCAGAAATTTTTCTTTACATCTTATCTGAACTTGGTTCAATTTTATAACGATTTTGTCCCTTTCATTGCTAGAACTATTCATTTCGCATTTATTCCTCCCTTTCTATCTGGAATTTAGAAAGGTTCATAACAACTACTTTTTCAAGCCCATCCTAAATCATCCAGAACATCCCCTTTAAAGTATTTGGAATGTCCTTCATAACTATTGCATTCTATGCTTTAGTCTGTTTCTTAAAAAAAAATAATCTTTTTTCAATGCATCTTCAAAGTTAGCAGACCAATATTTATCATGCTAATCCAGTAGTAGTCTCACTAGATCATGTAAGTAGGAGTTGAGAATTTTCTGATTTTTTTTCTTTTTTGTGGTATTTAAATAACACTAACAGATGCGTATTTATTACCTGCATGCACCTTTCTCTCTCTACCTCCCCCTGCACCAAATTTGCTATTTTTTTTCAGTTAATTCATAAGACATTCTTCTGTTGCATTTGCATAGCAGTACTAGTGGAATAACAATCATTTGCTCCAAAGAAGAGAGATTAATTAAATTTCTTTCAAGTCTGTTGAAAAGGTAGTTACTATAAGCTGTCACGGAAATCCTTTTCCTTTGCAGTAAGTGACAATGAAATTTGTGTAGACAGGATAACTGCTGTTATAGAGAGACTGACAGAATAGGAATGGAAGACCTCTAGTAACAAACACTAAAGATGGAGGTGGTTGGTCAGCAAAAATCTCATTTGAGAGATTGCATATCACAGTATCTCTGGGGCTTCCATTTGCCTTAGCTTCTTCCTTACCTGATCTTCTCAGCCAACCTATGAGAACTGTCCTCTTAATGAGACTTAGCTATATATGCCATTCAGTTAGCTAGTGGACAACTAGATACAAAAGATAATTCAGAGCCCTGTGACACACTGAATGAGAGGTAAAAAGAAAAGTATGTGAGGTGCATGTCAAGTGAAGCATGGCTGAGAATGACCTATGGGTAATAACAGATAGCAGCATCTGAGTCCTGTGTCTCAGCTAAATGGTGAAGTAGTGCATAGAATCATGTTGTCTGAAGTCCTGAATGTGGGTGGTATTTCAGTAGACAGCTGTGAATTACTTGTTTGTTCCTGACAGTCTTGTTCATATGCAAGGGATGTGGTATTGCATTTCCTAGAGAGTTCCACAGACCAAAGGGAAAAAGAGCAAAAGATTCACCGTTCAGCCCTTGGAAGGAAACAGTAGTAATTCTTGTTGAACCTAATTTCTAAACTTAGATTTCAGGGAGAATATGAGGAAAGTGAGCTTTCAGGAGATTAATCACGGTCAGGATAAACTTGTAATACAAGTTTATTCCAACTAAAAGGGCAGAATGGGAGAGAAAAGGCTCAGAGTCTGGAATGGGAAGAAGTGAAAAATGACAGATGAGTCAAAGACAGCTTCAATAAGGGATAGGTTCTGAATTCACCAGTGTTACAGTGGTTGCTCCAGCAGTTGTTATTGTCTGAAGTGTATACAGCACAGTTTTCCCTTCAAAAGGCGAGCATAGGCCAAGGACAAAAGGACAGAGGACATCTGGCTTTGATACCTTCCTTGTTTCTCAGCAGCCCTGAGAGGAGCATTCATCACATGGGAAGTGAAGAGGTAGTGGTAGGATTAATTTGCAAAAGCAGACACCCAAAGTGGATATAGTCACATCATCAAGAGAGTGGACGGGTGACAAAAGTTCCTATTTGTTGGTGAATTTAATATTTAGTCTATTCATACCTTTTCTGAGTCTCAGGGAATGTGACTCCAACATGTGTCCCTGTTCAGGAAGAATTGCTGTGGACTGATGAGTCACAAGGGAGATTGCATAGGTGACGCCAGGCACTTTGAGCACAAAGATCTCTACAAACATTACTTCGTGTTTATGAACTGCCCCAAATTCATAGGACAGCAGAGAAGACCTTTCCCTGCTGTGAAAAGGAAACTTTCCCACTTGTATCCATCACCCAGCTATCAAACAATGCCAAAATTTGCATGGAAGTAGGATGAAATCTAATCTTATATGTGCAAGATTCCTTCCTTTCCTGTCGGTAGCTGATTAGAGCTGGCAGTAGCCCGTGGAACAAGAATTCAAATTTGGGTTCTCTTAGACACATAGAGGAATGAGAAAATAGGCAATAAGCTTGCTACACAAGTTAACACTGGAGCTAGAATTTGGTGTTCAGTTCCTCAAGCAAAAATCACGTGTCACTCAGAACATATATAGGCCAAATACTGTTTTAGTATTATCAGTGTTTCCCATTGCAAGGAGAAGAAAAGTATGACAACTCATTAAAAATGGTCGCTTGCCTCTAAGGAAGATTGCTGTTATGACTTGACCACCAGCTCTATGATGATCAGATGATTAAATGAGAACGGTCAGTTTATGAGGTATGTCATTATGAGGTAAATGACATTCCAAAAAACAAATTCGGAGAGAGAGGTCGTACCACGGTCAGGTGCAGTTGAAATTTTGGTACTGCTGATGTCTTAAATTAGAAACACTCCCAGCTCCATCTTTTAAAGCCAAGTAACTTCATGCATTTCAGACAGCTATCCATTTATCAAGGGCACTGTGCCTGCACTGTTTCATTATTTTTTCCCCCCCCCTACTATTTTTCAAAGAGTAAATCATATTTTTGCAACAACACATAATGCACCTCTGGCAATAGAACAACAGTGCTATTTTTATGTAAAACATTATGGTCCTCTTAGAAGGATTGTTTACTGAAATTCTCTGTATGCATTTTAAGATTCTCCTATGTTTTTCTATTTTCACATGTCTGTTGCAACATTCTGTAAAAAATTTTTAAGTGGACCTGACTATCCTGGACATTGATCATAGCACTTCTATGACCTAGTGACAGCACATTGCAGCCAGAAGAGCCAAGATGGAAAAAAAGAATTAAAAGATGTACACTTGGGAGAAATTGAGAATTGTTTAGTGGTTCGTCTAGCGTCTGCAGAAATTCCTCAATTATAGCAATAATGCTGATGGCAGTTTGGAGCAGTTTTAGATCTGCATTTTGTCCTTGAATCAGCATCTTAGTTGTACATGAGAAGGTGTAAAAGCCATAGCGTTCTACTCTTCAGGAACTTTTGTTGCTGTCTTTTTGTTACAATAGGGAGTTAGATATCAGAACCCTGAGAGAATTGTGTACAGTTGATGTGTGCTGTACTTCAGATAGTTCTCCTCAGAAATGTGATTATCTCCTAAAACTAATCCAGAAAGCTACGATGCGGCTTGCAGTTGTGTGGACACGGAAGGCTCTTGAGCCAAACTCTTCGCTCTGGCACTGAGTCACACACACTGGAGAAGAGCCTGCCACCAGTGCCAGGGGCTGGCTAAGCGACATTGATCTTTGTACAGAGAAAACTCAGGTCTTGGTCATGAAGTATAGCAGCATTGGCAGAGAGAGGTAAACAGCCCAGCCTTTTGCTGGTTGTACTTAATGAAGAGTTTGTTGTGCAGATGAAGTGAGATTATGGAAGGAACAGATCTTGTCGGCTTCCGCTGACCTTCAGAAGCTTTGAGAACAGCTAAGAAGTACTGCAGAAGATGCACTTGATGGTGACGCTGAAATTTGTAGAGCAGCCAAAAAAAATGCCAGAGTGTTTAGGTGTGATTGTTGCTGCTGAACAGAGTCAATCACAGTGCCAAACTGTAGATGTAGTCTCTTATAATGTATTGAAAAAGAACACGTGGAAGCATAAGTCCTTGTGCTCAGTTCGGACACTGCTGTAGAAAGTCATGACAAAGTTTAAGGATGTAGGTGTTATCCCCTAGGGAACCAGTAAGATGATAATCACTGGAAGTTGGAAGAGCCATGTGATTGTTTCCAGTCCTTAATGGAAACCTTTTGACTCCCAGATCTCACAGGACCACAGGATTAATGAAGCACAGTGAACAACTCTAGAATTAGTGTTACACCTCATGCCAAAGCCATTTGGACACGTGTGCATTTAAAAGGCCTTGAAAGTGAACACTAGTGCAAACCACACAACAACACAGTGCAGTGTCATCTTGTACAGAGAGCATTTTGCTTACCTGACTTTTAATCCTGTTGGGCACTAATTTGCTTGTTTCCATTTAAAATATTTGTCCCAACTGTGCACATCTCAGAGGGGGGAAAAAAATCTGTAATTCATGTATCACACAGTTTCGGTTTTTGACCAGGGTTAGTATCTCTAGTACAGAACAAGTGTTCCACCCCAGACAGCAAATCTCACAAGTGTTGGTAATTTTTCTGTGATGATAGCAACTGCAGTCACTCACTTGGCTATCTACTCCATGATGTATGAAAATGTAGTTCTGTAGTGGATTTTATTACGAAGTTCCAAAATGTTGATACCAGCATAAAATTTCTATTTTATGTGGGAAATGTAGGTCATTCCAACAGGCAGGAAGAAAATAGGAGGAGGATCTAATGGGGTAGTAACCTTTAACCATAACAGTTTGCAACGGGATTTCCTTTGGAGCCAGCAGAATAGCTGTCACAGGAACCTGATGTCATACTAATTGTAGAATCTTTATAACTCAGTACTGCAGGGAAATAACCTTGCATAAGTATTAGGCTCTTGACTGAGTCTGCAAGACTGTCAAGCAAAAAAATGTTACAGCAAGCTTTGTGAACACTCCATCCCTCGAAAAGATTACCTTACCTCCACTGTCTGTCTAACCACCATTGACAGTCAATACAACAAGTTTCAGAACAAAATTCCTTGATTTCTAATTTTTATTAACTTTTTATTAAAAGATACGGAACTTTGGCAATACCAGTTTACTGTCTTTTAAAAACATGATGTAAAGTCTTCTAAGTTAATAAATCAGGTGCAAAAGTTTCAACATTAGCAGCCTTTGAAGTCAGCTCTTCTGTTGTCCACAGTAGCCATTTTTTATTACTACCACTTCTCAAAAGTTCTTATTGACATAATTTCCACAGCTGAGCCCACAGCAATGCAGAAGTCCTCCTTTCTATCTGTTTTTTCTCAGTTCCCAAGCTGACAAATAAAAGTGATGGCCCAGATTCTCTGTCTGTTCTGTTGCTTATGCCTCAGACAGTGTCCTTAGTGCTGACAGCCTCCTGCAATAGCTGTGGCATTGCTATTTTCTGTGCACTGGTCTGTATGCCCTTGCCATATGAATAGTTCTTTTATTACCCTTATTTGCTGTACAAATGAGATAGTCTTTACATCATTATTTCTGCAGGTATGTGTAGTTCTGTAGTCAGTCAGATGATATGCTATCCTGTGGAAAACTCCAAAATAATCAAATAGATGAAAAAAATCATCTTAATTCTCCCCTCCCAGTACTGTTTGCATTTTGAATAACAATTAACAGAACAAGTAAGGCATTATATGAATACTCTAGGCACAGGTTGTTACTGCTGTTAATGTACCTTCTGAAAGAGAAAACACATGGTTAAAGTATGCTTGCCAAGAGATCTGTTTTGAGCTCAAAGATCAATAAGTTACATTTGCATCAGGAAGATTTTTTCATTTTTCTTCCTTAGCTTTTGAAACTTTATTTTTTTTTCCTACAAAATAATGCTTCTCTGAGGTTGAATATACTCATGGTATTTTTGCTTTTTTCTACAAGGGGATCTGGCCAGTCTTTGATAATCTGACTCAATAAACATAATATAAATGGATTAAAAATTTATAATAAAAGAGATGCAGTGATTTATTAACTAGTGTGATTATAGACAGTCAAGTTTTACAGTCACAATGTTCATTTTACCCAGTTTACTGAATTGTATGTGTACAGACTGTAAATCTTTTAAACAATTAAAAAATACATCAAGAGCAGTTTGATATAGTATTGTTGCCAGAAGTTAAGTTGACCTCAGTATAACATCTGCCTCAGCACTTTCCCACCTCAGTTAACAAAAACTGCCCTCAGTTTCTGGTGATAACAGATAGAGGCAGAGGAGTGGGAACAGCCCAGACTTCAGAAAAGCTTTAGTCAAAAAAAAGGTAAACCTGTAAGGTGAGCCCATCAGGAATGAGCCTTACTTGTCTGTATGTGCCTTTGAGCAACCTGGAGTAACAGCCCTGAGCAGCTCCCTTCCTATGGCTTTTAGTTTTCAAGCCAAAATATTACAGATCTGAAGCTATTATTGAAGTGAATTTGGAAATAAGTTGTAATATACTTTCATAAACCAAAGAAGTCTAATTTGTCACCAACATCAGGGAATCAGAAAAGCTTGGGTATCTTTTTCCTAGAAAAATCCAGGGAAACCAGATTTTTGCAGAGAAGCAGAAGCAAATATGTTGGTCTGCCACAGACTGTTTTCAGAAGTGCAGCTGGCAATTAGGTATTTAGGAATATCTTGAATAACGAAAAATTTCCTGCATAGACGTAAGAGACAATAAATAGCTATCTATGCAAAAATAACAAGTTTCTTCTAAGACTGTTTTTTAGCGTTTTGTTTTTGTCGTTCCTTTTGCAGGTGTTGCTGCTTTGGATTCCAGCGTTTCTGGGAAGATTGGTTTGCGAGCCGTCATATATTATTTCTGCACTACAGTCATTGCTGTAATACTAGGTACTCTGTGATACTGTACCTTTTAAAATCCTCAGCATCGCCTAATTGCAAGTACACAGCACTGTGACGTTACTAATTTCCCAGGTCAGGATGGGGAGAAGAGACAGGAATAACACCAAACGTCTTGACATGCTTGTAGCCAGATACAGGGAGAAGTTATTCTTGCTGTTCACAGTTGGGCTGTATCCATATCCAATATGAAGCCACAGGCAGTTTTACCATACATTTCAACTGAGGGAAGATTAGGAGCTGTCTGCTTCGGTAAACAGTGACCAGCAGTGGGAAAGCTGAACGAACATCAAAGGCCAGCCTTAACTACGAAGTGAATTTCCTCAATAGCAAAATGATAGATTCTCACTGGTTCTCAGATGCAAGAATGTGTAATATGTCTCACCCGAAAGAATGACAGAAAATATGGCATCTCTTGTCGTCTCGTTTCCTTCCTAAAAGGTTTTTGTCGCCTCTGTCACTGCCAGGCTCCACTCTTACCTCTCTGAAGTCCACATATCCTCTTGCAGGAAATTCATTCCCTTCAGTCAGCCTTGAAATCTTCCATATTTGCTTAAACAAATAGCTTCAGCCTGCCGTCTTAAATAAGAAATAAAATTAAATCCTCCCTTGTCAGCTGTCATGTAGTTTGTGGCTTATCTTTGTATTTTGTAGAGTCGGAGTGAATACTGTGGCTAGATATCACCCACTTAAAGAAACATGTATTTAGTTAAAGGACAAAATGTACATCGTATGTGGCCTACTTGTAAGGCAAAGCAATATTTGTCAATGGAAAAAGAATCACAAACAGACATATGAGACCAGATAAATTTCTAGAGATTGCATCATTGGGAATAATATACCTCTGCGGTTACACCATTTAGGATGTCTCATCTGTCTGGTAATTCTTCGTGCACACATAGTGAGGAAGATTAATACAGACTAACATTAATATGTATCTAACTTCGAAATTGTCCCCATCCTGAGAGACGGGTTAAATTGCACGATCTCCAGAGATCCCTGCTGTTCTACGGTACTATGATATTACTTGTTTCATTGTTCAGAGCTACACAGATTCAGTTCTGCTTTTATTCATAGCTGTCATTAGAAAGTCTTGTTCCTGGCTGTTGAAGGGCCATCCAAACGCCTTTTTATCCCTACACTGAGCTTTAGTGGCTTCATTTTCTTTATGTTTGTTTGGATGTGGAGGAGGGGGGAAAAAAAAGGTAAAAATAAAGCGCATTTATAAGTGCCTAGTGTTTCATGTAATAGAAAAAATACCTGAAACAAAGCCACTAAGTGAACGGAAAATTTGTCACTGATTTCAGTATTCACAAGGTCAAAGGTAGTATTTCTTGCCCATATTTTTTTATACCAGTCTGTTTCTGAAGCCCTTCTCTTATGTAACTTTATTGCTAACTAACTTTACCAAAACATCCCGTTGTACTCTGGGGTCACAGGAGAATGCATTTGCATTCATATTTGAAAGCTAGTTACAAAAAGAGCTGCATGAGGGAAAAGGTAAATAGCAATTCAAAAGATCACCATGCAAAAGTTACAGAACACTTCCGCTGAAGCCCAGCTGAAGTAATTTACCTTCTTGGTGAGCAGTAGTGATTTAGTATCATACATGCAAAAACAAAGTAGAGTGTCCAAGTCCAGTGGCAAAGCTGCAAGTAGCTCCTCTGTTGGGGGAACCCACACATTTAAGGACACCACCTGTAGACTTCTCTTTTCTGAACAGCACTGTGTGAGCACCTTGGGAAAGTATTTGGTAACTTCAGCTCACAAAGAATTTAGCTACACGGGATATGGTGAGGTAGGATGCACCAATGCCTCTGCTTGCACTGTGAGCTCTTCTGCTTCTGTTTCTGCAGGGATTGTCTTAGTTGTGACCATTAAACCCGGAGTGCCTCAAACAGCAAACGAGATCGACAGAGTGGGCAGTACTCCAGAAGTCAGTACTGTTGATGCCATGCTGGATCTGATCAGGTAAGGTTTTCTTTTTTAGTTTCCCTACCCTTGTTGCAGAATTCCAAATAAATACAAATAAAGTTGTGATATGTGATAAAATAAAAGTGCTTTCTGATGTTGTTTGAATGAATGAGGAGAGAATAGCTTGTATTCCATCAGGTTAGACATTTTGGAGTATATTCAAAGCAGTTTGTTAACAAAATTTCTCTTTACACCATAGACCTTGGTTAATAAACCAACAATAACAAAAATTCCTTCCTTCGCAGCAATTGATACGCAGGATTTACCTAGGATGAAGAAATATCCAAAAGGGATTGAATGGTTGGCAGGTTACTGACGGCAGTTTCTGTGTCATCCAGGATAGACAATCCCCTGAAATTGTCATGTTATGTTTCCTCTCCTCAAGGGAGGATGCAGAGTAAGAGACACAGTATGTGAAGGTTTCATAGCATTGCACAGTCAACAAGTTTGCTGCGTCACCAGTATCCAAGGCAACCTTATAACAAATCTTTCCCCATCAGCATCCTGCAAAACGATAGATACTTAAAGCAGTTAGAAGAAGGAAACCCTCAGAAAAGTCGGCAGAAGACTTGAGCAGGTTTTCAGAGCTAACGTGCTTGAAGAATTAGAAAAATTTCACTAAAAAGCACTGCATTTCCAATAGTGGCTAAGTAGTTCCCTCAGAAATGTTTCTGTGGACTATTTTTTTCCTCCAGCTGCAATTAGTCCCTGTTCTTTATCACTGTTCCTGCCCAGTATTTTTTTGTAGAGTTTTTACTTAATCTATCATGTAGGAATCAACTGCCACATATCTAAAATTGGCTTTCTCAGCATTTTTTATTGCAGGAAATGTGACTGGCATTTGCAGATACAACTCCAGATACACAGTTCTTTGACATTTGTAAAATACACACATGCATATATACATGCATGTATATAACTGCCTTGAAAAAGTCACTGTCCTATTTAATAGAAAATGTCTGCTGTCATCTGGGGCATCTCTGCCCCAGCACAGGTCAGCATAGACCTCTTTCAGAATAACTCAATTTCTCTGAGGTTTGAATGTGAAATAGTTAACAGTCCTCCACACCACAGCCCCGTATTCAACAGTCCACAGCTCTTCCCAGCCTCTGTCCCTTCCTGCCTGTTCATGACCAGAATGGCAGCTCCTTGGATGGCTCATCTCATTCCTCACGGTCATGTGCCCAGGAATCAATGAGGGGGACTGCATTAGAAAACCTAGTGCGGTCTGTTACAAGCAGCCTCCACATGAACATTTCCACACGTATTCACAGGGCTGAGGTAGCTCCATGCACAAAAAATCTTCCTATAGCACGCAGTGGTGTGAATTGTAATTCAGAGTAGTCTGGGGTTTTGCTGCAGTTTATAGCTCAGCTTCTTGTAAATAAACGTAGGACTGTAAATGAGAAGTTTGAGATCTGAAATTCTCTTTTCAAGGAATTACAGTTACTTTTCCTATGTATTTATATTCATCAGATCTAAGATCCAGATCAAGACAGTCTTGTAAAGATTAAGGAAAATCCCAAGCTTGTACAAACTGCTCTTGCCTTTGAAGAATTTCTGGTTTGAAACTTTGCTTTAAAAACTTGAAAAGTAGAGGCAGGAGTTTGTGAAAGTTCTGGAGGAGAGATGAAGACTTCTGCTTCAATATATAAACTGCTTTTTTCTGCACTGGACTGAATATTCAATAAATACTTGATTCATGCTTTTTTCTGCACCCATTTGAATCTGAAATTGGTGGTTGGAAAGGAGGCACGCAACTGGATTGCACTGCTTCTGATCTAATTTCCTAATTTCTTCTGATGTAATTTCCTAATTTTTCAGTCTGTGATAAAGGTTCTTGGCCCTGGAAGAACATGTGGGAATCTTCCATCAGCAAAGATTAATTTCTGAATTCAAAACTACAATAGAACACACCAAATACTGATTCTTCCAGCACAGCTTTTATGAGAAGGTTTTGAGGGTTTTTTTTTCTGCTTATATTTGACAAATCCTATAAAAATGTTGTATCCTGTGTTCCTCGTGCAAATTGTGGAGATGATGCATCAGGAAAAATAAACACTGGGTTTAGTCGCTTACCAACAGAAATGTCAAATACTTAAAAATAAGCCTGAAATTTCAACAGTAGGAAAGCAGTCAACTGATCATTGGGAGTCCTGAACCCTTAATTTCTGATGTCTTTATATCTGATGGTGCAAAATACTCTGCTTTCTAGATAAAGGAACACAAACATGATCAGTTTTTCAAGCAGCAGATTTTATAATTTTGTTTATGTAAACAATTTGTTCTTAGTATGCTGCAATGTTGAAATGCATCTACTTTTTCAACAGGAATATGTTCCCAGAAAACCTTGTCCAGGCTTGTTTTCAACAGGTAAGTTTGGACATTTCTCTTTGCTACTGTAGTTTTCGTTGCTAACTGCAAGTTACTCTTATGTCCTCAAAAACTATGTCAGGTAAGAATTATTTCTGAGAGTCCCGGAGTATCTTAATCTCCCATAAAAAGACTTATTTTTAAAGCAGCTTGGTTTTATTTCCATTATGAGAAACACTGTTATCAGCTTAAGTCCTTGATCATCCCTTGCAAAAAGACACCGTTTAGGAGCTGGGTGCTGGAACCAAGCAGTGTTCAAGACAAGATTTTTCCTTTTGGGACAGGCAGAGTTAGAAGAACTATGTCATGATGATCTATTTCCATGTTTTTAAAAAGCCTCACTGTCTGGTGAAATCTGTGTAACTTAGCCCTCACCTTGATGTGTCTCACATCTAGTGTCCATTGCCAGATTTTGTGATCCATCTTAAGAAAAAGGGAGCCAATTGGTAGAGTCTATTTGAGGTATTTTTCAGATAAAGTGAGATTGTTGAGATGAAAGCGGAAACTGCTGTCTCTATATCAGATTTACTGCAGATTCAGTCATCTTTATCTATAAATATATCAACTGGTTTTGCTCTCTGCTTCCCTATTTTGTCTTCCCCAGCAGCTGCCTACCAATTTATCCGAGGTTTGTGTGTGAGGTAGTTAACCTTTCCCAGGAAATAATGTGAACTATCCTGCTGTGCACCGCACTGAATGTATTTCCAGTTTATAAAGTTTCTTCATGTGTTTTTTCAGTTAACAGGTGTTAATTACTGTTACCCAACACTAAGGGGACAGACAGGTTCTTTTAGAGATCCTTGGCAGAATGATGACAGCACTAAATCGTAGTTACAATTAAAGCTTTATTTTCTAAACAGGATATTAGTATAGCACAGAATTTATAGTCAGAATAGCACAGGTTTTCTATAAGCAGAATCAGTGTAGTACAATTTGATAGTAGCACCTCTTAGCTTAAGGTTTCTAATCATCCTGACCCTCTGCAGATTGTGTCAATTCTTAATACTTGGTTTGCTGTGTCAACAATCATAATCTAGACTCAAAAATCACATAAAAGCATATGAGTCACTGCCTCAGAATTCAGAGGAAGCAGATGACAGTGGAGGCATCCCTGGCTGCCACGGCGTCCCAGTCTCACTGTCCAGCAGCAGTTCTGGTCCACGTTGCCCCTTAGGACTTGTAACTGCTTGGTTTTATGGACAGTGCTCCGGTGCTGTTACGCTTCCCTGCTCTGTGGTGGGGTCATCACCATCTCCTGGCTGGCCGGGTGCCTGGGACCTTCAAGGGCAATAAGGAGGGGAGTGGTCAGCTTGGTAGCCAGGAACATCGAGGCTGGTGTGGAGGGGAAGAAAAAGTCTGTTTGGTTTTTCAACTTGGTGCACAGGACCTTCAGGGCCTGGTAAGGAGGGGGAAGGGAACTAATAAGTGACCAGCTCGGTCACAGAGAATGGCTGTTTGCCTTATATAATGGTGTTAGTTATGCTAACCATGTTACCAGGAGTCTGGTTGTATGAGATACACCTGCTCTGCAGACCTCGTGGCTGTCAGCAATTCTCTCCAGACTGTTTGTCCCAGCAAAAAGTCCCCTTGCTGTTGCCAGGAACTTTATCTCATCCCCTGCAAGACTGCGCCAGGTCCACAGGGCACCCCAGAGCCTGAGGAGCAGAATTCGTAGCATATTACCTGTTAATCACTTGTTTGATCTACAGCGTCTGAAGTACAGAGCTGTGATGGCTCACGTGAATTGGGAAATAACGTGTTTGTCTACATTTGCTACCTTCAAGTCAGACTGGTTCATCTTTCCCTTATTTTTCTTGAGCAGAGGCTGTGCCTGCATCCATCCTTCAGTTTCCTTGTGTTTCTAAATAAGCTCTTCTATTTTTAAAAAAAACTTTTACAGTATAAAACTAAGCGTGAAGAAGTTGAAGCTACAACTGATGTGGATAAAAATAGCTCCACGTTTACAGAAGAACCTGTTACAACTGCTGCGACAGCAGAGGCTTCAGAGGTGTGACCTTTATTGTTATATCCTTTCATAACATATGAAGCAAGGAGAAAGAACGTAGGTTAAATTTGGTTTAGTTGGTGTGGTTAGTGATTGAGAAAAGGAAGGAAATGGTACGTAGATAGATTTTAGCAAGGGCACAAAACTTAGTAAGTGAATGCTAGAGGTGATTATGAGGATCTTCAAGTAGGTTTAAGAATACCAGAGGACTCCACTTGTGATTAAGCAGACCAAAGATAATAGATGATGTGAGAAAATAATCCGTTCTTATACTCTCATATACTCCATTTAATGTATATGCTAATGGATTGTCAATTTGCTGAGAAATTAAAGAAAACAGTCACTGTGGAAAGGCTAGATGTATATGAGAACAAGATGTTTGAGCAGCAATAAGATAGCTGTAAGCACTGCAGAAAGAAATGAATGGAAAGTCACAATATTTTTTTTAATGGAAAGCAAAACAATGGAAGGCATTTGTTAATTAATAGTTTGTTACTCTGCAAAAAAATGTAAAGAGACAAAAGTGACGAAGATGTTTAACAAGCCTCTGATTAGAGGTGTGATAGACTTATGGTGTTGATGGTTTATAAAGCCTAGAATTACACTGGAGGAGAGGGAGAAAGGAATTCAATAGAATATGAACACAGAACAATGAACAGTACCAAATCAATATACATTTTATTATACTCCTTCCAAATTTCATCTCATAGTAATGAGAGCATGGGAACATGAATTATATGAAAAGACATGAATTAAATCAAGCAGGCTGTAGTGAAGAATTGCACCCTTTCCCTCATGTGTTCACACTGCACACACAGCATAATGTGTGAATACCTGCCTATTTAGTAGAATTTTTATGTTAATGTGCATTCAATTCTGCTATATATTATGCAATTTCACTGGTTTCAGCTGAACACTAGATTTTACACTTGGGGACAAATTGGACACCATTGTCCCAGTTCTTACGCAATGGACTGTTTATCTTAAACCTAGACACAAACCCTTGAGTTGCTCAGAAATAACCACAAGGATTCTACATCAGCTGTATTTTGTTCTTCACAGTAGGGAGTAAGTCTTGAGTGTACTGAAGGCATGACTGTGGATGCCTAGACCTTGCCGTACTTTGTGTCATAAGTCTATAGAAAGGGCAACATAAATTAAGAGGTGCTTTATTCCCTGCTACAGTTTGGTAAGATCCTTGCATAGCTTTAAAATACAAAGCTTTCAAAGACATTTTAATTCTACCTTCATTCCTGAACTTGCCCACTGGGCCCTGCCAGATGGCGAACAGAGTGACTGGAAAAGAGCTCCATGTCTCTTCAAAGAAAGATCTAAATGTGTTTTCATTTTAGAACTTTTTAAAGTAAATTCAGTGTTTTGAGATAGTAACTTTTTTCTCTTTAATCTAATCTACAGAATAAAACCCAAGAATACAAAGTTGTGGGCATGTATTCTGATGGCATCAATGTGCTGGGGTTGATCGTCTTTTGTCTTGTTTTTGGAGTGGTTATTGGGAAAATGGGAGAGAAAGGACAAGTACTGGTGGATTTTTTCAATGCACTGAACGAAGCTACAATGAGAATAGTTCAGATAATTATGTGGTAAGTCCAAGGACATACTGGCATTTTCTTACAACTTCTTTCAATAGGTTCTGTCATTGAAGAGGTAGGAGCAAGCTCATGCTTCACGTTTTCTTTACTATGATGCTTTACAGCAAACAACTTTAAAAGAAAGACTGGTAAAAAGTTCCCTTTCTACAGAATTTGATCCTTTTGAGGAAACTGGAGACAGGGCTTCCACTTACTGTACACTAAAGAAACAGTCCTATTGGTACACAAGAAACCTGAGCTTTTCAGACATTCTTGCTAGAGGTTTATATCAAACCCATACAACCGCACTGTGATTTGAGGACTGTGGAAGCATTACCACCCACATGCACTTCTCGGTCTTGAACACCATTCCCTGATAGCCATTATGTTCACAGGACAGCTGTTCTGGGACCGAAGTTCCTTTAGAAATGTTAATTAATATACAAGACACAGAACAGAGCAAAATCCAGAATGGTTTGCAAAATAAAACTTAGCATCATTTATTTTCTGCTAATAGGTTCTGCGAGACAACATTCTCACAGTGTTCTCTGATAATATTCTCAGAGAGGAAAAGCAATTTAAAAATGTAGCAACTCATCTGATGATAGCATTTGGCTGGACTTCACAGCTATTCACAGAGCTTTTGTCTATACAGATCACAGTTACAGGATCAGGACTATAAGCACATACAGTCCTTTCCAGAGTTTGATCCTGCATGTGGAGTGCCTTGTGACATTTACTACAATACTCTGCTCATATCCACGTTTCACACAAACAGTAGCTTATCGGACCTGACCCTTCCATGGATTTTTCTTCCATCCTAGCACACTGAGATGCCTGTAAAAGAGTAAACCTGTCCAGGGTTTAGCTGCACACTTCTTGCTGCCTTTGAAGGAAGGTAAATCAGTTTCTGCAACTTGCCCTGCGCTGGGCAACTGGTTCAGTCCCCAGCTGGGTTAGAGCCCCATGAAATAGGCTGCCTCACTCTGCAGCAAATTACCACTAAAGAGACCTGAGCGCTAGCACATGCCACAGATACAGGATCCTGCCCATAAGCTTACTGTCCATTGTCTTGCATATGCCTGAAGCTGTGGCTATAGATTCCCTGTGTTTCTACAGATGTGGGAGATGTTGCCTTGAATAAGGTAGATTTTGATGCTGGCAGTGTGACAAATTATTTCTGCTTTCAACAGGTTCAGGGATCAGAAGGAACTAGGAGTCCCTGCTTTGCACAGGGACAAGGTACTATTTTATTTGTGAAACAGCACACACACCTTTAGTAGATTTATAGTTCATATTTTAAGATGGATACATTTTATATATTCACAGATTTATAGATAAATTTATATTATTCAAACCTCCGAACTGGCAACTTGTCTCTGTGACAGCCTGCTCTCTATACCAAAAGGAATGCAGTGGAGCTGATGCTAGCCTAAGTCCTGCTTTTTGCCTTGGATTTTCTGTAAGCAATAGCCCATGCGTCTATTGATGTCTGTAAGGCATCGCCTTGTGTAAGTTTACTGAGGGATAGGGACCCATCCATCAAGCAACACACTGATGACTGTACTATCCCAACATACTAAAATCACTCTTATTCTGTGCAGGTGACCCGCATATAGCCCTCAGTGCTGCAGGGCAGCTGCTGTAAGCACAGGAGACCTTTCCCATCTGTGTGTGATTGCAGAATGCACAGATATTGGTCTCAGCCCTGCAGACTTCCACCTCCAAGTAAGCTTATGGCTATGCATAAACATTTGCTGCAGTAGGACAAAGCCCAAACCACTTGCCAGCTTCTGTATGTTCTATGACACCAGGTCATACACTACTTGTTAGAGTATGCATAGGGTTTCATTTACTCTGATTTTCTAATCTCATTTCATCATCACCTCTATTATAGTCTTGCTGCAAGTGAATTAAGTCAGTTGTATAATAGAATATGAAATAAAAATCTTCAGTTGTGTAATATAATATAAAAAAAAATCTTCCATCTGTTGTAAAAAGTTATACTGTGTGAGAAATTATTCCATGGTGAGCATGCAATATTTCTGAGAATGCATTTTTAACTGCTTTGTTTTTGCTTTCTAGGTATATGCCAATTGGTATCGTATTTTTAATTGCTGGGAAGATAATAGAAGTTGAGGACTGGGAAATCTTTCGTAAACTGGGTCTTTATATGGCCACAGTACTAAGTGGGTATGTAATTTCTTAAAGATGAAATTAAATGTGTGCAGTTTTTAGAGCTCAGTTGATTACAACTAAATTATCCACAACACCCAGCCTCTTCTAAGTCAGAGAGAAATTTCTTGTCAGTGAAAATTAGGTGAGGATGTTTTGATGCACATTTTGCTGAATGTATGTTTTATTTTGAAAAGTCACTGCCTTGCATTCTGAAAAAAAAAAAAAGGCAAAGGCTGTTCCTGTATTCATTGTTTCATCTTCTCAGCTTGATGCTGAAACATACTATCATTGTATTTTTGAGGGTAGTAATGCTTCTGTTAGATACTAGAAGAAGTTGAAAAAGGGTGAGGTTGTGAAGTATGGCTTACTGAGGATTGCCAGCCTATCGAAAATACACAAATATCTGGATTAAGCTGAGAGTCTTCATGGGATCTGTGGGCCTAAGGTGTACCAGCATACAAAGTGTAATGTGCTGAGTTGTGAGTTGGCCGTTTAGTGTAGTTCTGTAAGAGAGAAGCCATCTTGTCATTTTCACAGCTATAACCTGCTCCATGAGGGATGATGGTTGAAATCTCTGGGATAGTAACATGAATAACATGCATCTCAGTATTTCATTTGGCTACACATTTGAAAGGGTCAGTAACTGCCAGAAGCCGAGGTAATATGATCTCTCATAATTTAATTTCATGTGATCTACCCCTCAGATATCACACAAGCTAGGATTTTGGGGAAAGACCTAACAGTTCCGTATTGTGATTGAAATATGTCTCCTTGGATTCTCTTTTCTACCTCTAGGAATACACTGTTCTGTTATTGGTAGCCCTATAATCTCGCTTCCAAGATCAGCTAAGAAATGATGAGGTGTTCACATCTTGAACTGAACACCCCAAAAAGTCTGCCAAAAGAAACAAACTTATATGTTGAAAAATGTATTACCTATGTCAAAATCTGTGCACTTGTTAGGAACACCATGATTTTTATCTTTATTTCTTTATTAATGGAGGTCTCTGGTGGTATTCAGCTGGAAAAATCAGAAATCTCAGTGTTCATGTCTACATGTAAAGTAGGTGCTTATAATCCCCTTATATTTAGTTGAGATCTGGGATTTAATTCAGTTACCTTAACATCGGCATCAAGGTGGTATATTTTTGTGTCAGGGGCATTTGAGATTCCTTCTCCCATCTGATAACCAATTGCTAGTCCATAAATTTGTAGATCCTCTGTAATGGCCAGCATTTCTGTGTAGATTCACCCCAAATGGCATTAGACCCTATCTTCAGGCAGCGGAATCAATTAGTAAAACCAGGGAAGCCTAGAGTTTTTTGAAGCTTATGTTGCAGAAAATGCATACATTTGACAGTTGAATTATTCTCTGGACTCCACTGATTGCATGGTTTGGACAGCTGCAGATTGCACTGGGAGATGGGACACAGTTCCATGTAGACATCTGGTTGTAAACATCTAAATACAAGTGTTTAATCCCTGAGGTGAAACCCAGCACATATTCCTACACAACCTGCTTCATAAGCAAGACCTTTTAGCAAGGCCTGTTGTGACAGGATGAGGAGTAATGTTGTAAACTAAAGGAAGGTAGATTTAGAGTGGATAGAAGGAAGAAATTTTTTACAATGAGGGTGGTGAAGCACTGGCACAGGTTGCCCAGAGAGGTAGTGGCGGACCCATCCCTAGAAAC
>Ga0181612_149313_pt1 | contig 24908 bp, 13 predicted proteins | sample HoacroProtozoa21_FD_119630 | JGI IMG/M metagenome (GOLD analysis project Ga0181612, IMG submission 119630) | Hoatzin crop microbial communities from Cojedes, Venezuel. Combined Assembly of Gp0051906, Gp0051904, Gp0051908
ATTCAAGACCTACCTGGACAAGTTCCTGTGCAGCCTGCTGTAGGTAACCCTACTTTGGCAGGGGGTTTGGACTAGATGACCCACAGAGGTCCCTTCTAACCCCTAAGATTCTGTGATTCTGTGATTATGCGATTCAATACCTACAGTCAGTTCAGAAGAGACAACTTGGCATCACTGTTGATTGGCAGGTCTTTGAAATTACTGGCTGAATGTGAAGTGACAGCCAACAAACCAACAGGAAAAGAAGCATATCGGGAAGGGTACTGAGGAATAGACAAAGTACGTACCTTTGCTGCTATAGAAAACTTTGATACACTCATACTATGAGGGCTTTGGGACTCCACATCTCAAAAAGAATGTCATGGGGTTTTGAAAAAAGAGAGAAAAGCAATGAGGAACCAAAATTTATAGAATCTTTAAGGCTGTGCCAAAATTGAATGCAGAGCTCTTATTCAAGAAACCCGACAATATGGAAACAGCAGAGTACTCCTTGAAACTTGTAGGACACCAATCTAGAACAAATTATTAACAGTGGTGTGGGTTTTTTTTACACAGTGAATAGTGAAATTCAGGAACTCGTTTCCATTAGAGTAAGGATGTCTCTGGTCTGCTCCTGATATGCAAAAAAATTTACGAAGAGGCAAAGTATAAATGCAGCAATAAAGAAGGCTTTCAGTCACCTCTAACCAGCTAGTTAGGAGCCGTGGGACCTGGCCACATGCTGTTTTTTAGGGCAGAGCATGTTGTGCAGCCAAACAGCAGTTGTTTTGCATAATTAAGCTAATCTATACTAGTAAATCAAACAGTGCTTGGTGATTTCCTATGCACCAAAATTTTACCCTCTGTATTGTCAAGCTGTTAACATCATTACCGGCACATCTTTAGCATGATCCAGCTAGCAGCTTCCAAGCTTCCACGTTTGGAAGTTAGCAGGGACCAGGGACCATTTGAAATGGGCATTTTGGAAACAACCACGCTAGAGTGGGTGGTGGGAAAATCTAACAGTGTGGATAAGACCAGATAGCTCCACTTGGCCTCAAGGTGACTCAAAGTATAAGTGCTGGCACTGTATAATTTACTGGAATAAGTATAAACAGAGTATTGAAGATCTATGGCTTGAATATTACTGCTGACAATGGGCTATGGGTATGAAGGACTTAAGAATAAGTGGCATAGTGGGTCTGTACCCAAATATACCTACTCTTCTGAAGCTGCCTTACAATATGTGTGGCAAGTCAGGGTACAGAGGCTGATGAATCAGCTCTTCTTTCCAGGTGACAGTGTTTATTTTTGAACTCTGCCTTTGATTTTAGTTTTGAAGGACTTGGGAACGAACTCTTTTTCTGGCCAAAGCACACTTGCCAATTGTGTAACTTCAGCCATGCGTATTGCATAGCTAATTTTTTGCATCAACACCTTGCCAAGCCAATGGTCCCATTATTTTTGTATATTTATGCAAGGGAGTAATTTTACATAGCTCTGGTTCAGTGATCTTGTAGAGTAATAAGTTACCAGGCTCATGGATTTTCATCGCACCTGTGCTTCTGGGAAATGCCCAAAGATTTCTGTGTGGAGTCCTGTACAGTCATCTCCAATTTTATCTGTAGCCATGAATGAACAGCTGCTTCCAAGTCTGTGTGACTTATGGAGCATGACTGCACCATTTGTGCCTGATGACAATTTTAGTTAGGAAACCACTTTGATGGGTCAGCAGGGGGAAGGCAAAATTTGAATAAAGCCATAAAAGACTATCTGAGACGAAAGTACTGTAAGGAATTCTGGAAGTGTGTCAACCAAGGAATGAAAAAGATTTTAAGTTTTGAATTTGTCTCCCGACAGCAGTTTGCAAAATGAATGCACATCCAAAAAACAAGGAACCATTCAATGTGAAATCTGGTGTACAGAAGACGGGTGCTGAAGTCCTTTGCTTGTCTCCCCTACAATGACTTAAATGAACAGAAATTATATTGTGTTGGGTTGAACCTGTAACAGTTTTCAGATCTCAGGCTAATTCTCAACCTACCGGAGGGACTAGAGTGCCTTGTGTACATCAGAAGGTGATAAGTAGTTAATCAGAGCAGATCTATCTCCTTTTGAAAAAATTGTATATATTACTTTTCACTTTTGGGTAACACAAGAAATGTCATGAGTGATTTAGGTCTTGGAGCTGTTCCACGCTTAGAACTGCTGCATCAAGTCATACCTGAGCACTACTTGGATTGGTTTCCAACAACTGCCAGTGGGCAGCAGCAAATGCCACACAGTGATGGTGAGCAACTTCTCTCCTTCTTCCAGCAGCCGGATGTGGCTTGATCTCCACCTATGTCCAAGAAACACTGATAAGCTTAAGATCTGTGAATACATGATGGTGGCACTGCTGACAAGCCCTGAATAAGGTTGGAAAGTACCTAAACACATTAAATCAGTTCCATATGTAACTAGTTAGGTCTTTTACGTGATTAATCTACACAGTTTCACAACGAGCTTTCAGGTCAGCCCCTCCTAATGATCTAATTCGATAGCTCTAAGGATCAGCAGAGCTGGACTACATCCTGGTTACTCCTGTGTGAGCTCGACAAATTGAATTATGCTACATGCTGCAGACTGATCCTTCTGCAACAGAATTATGTGTACTGAAAGATTCTCTGCTGATGGAAAACAGATTGGATCCATCCAGGCTGAAATTTTGGGTTAGGGCACGAGCATGTGACTGCAAGGAGTTGTGTTCCTGCATCTTAATTAATTACTGCTCCCAGGGTGAACTACAGTAGATGGCAAGGTGCACTCTGCTCCTCCTTTCAGTTACAGCATAAAACGCATTGGCATTAGCTACCATAACACCAATAAGTTTTGCCTCATAACTGCAGCAGACTAACAAAATAGGTGCTTAAAAATTGCAGTTTGGTTGCTCTGAACTATTTGTCCATACTCTTCCTATGTGAGTGGTTAAAACTTCCACCCCGTTGAAAATCTGAATTAAAAACCGGCAAAGACCAGTTGTGTCTGTACACTGTCTTGGCTGTTTTCTCATAATAGAGTGCTGTTTTTTGTGTTAACTGAAACACACTTTATGGTGAACTTTTATTGTTCTGTGAAGGTAGAAGTAAAAAGTACAAAAAAGCTGTAAGATCTACCCTGTCTGACCTGCTAGAATTCAGCTGTATATATTTCTGAAGTATTTGCTAGCTTTTCTTAGACGATTTTGAAAAAAACTTAGAATAGCATTTGAAATAGCAGGACCTAAGGACCTCTTTCTAATAGAAATACCTCCCCCATTTAAGTATGTACAAGAATGAAAGCATCTTTTCTTTACTTCTTGGTCCATCTGGGTGAAGTTTCATCAGTGCTTCAAGGTGAGTAAGTGTTGGTGTCATAACTGTGAGACATTGTGGAGACTGAAGATATGTGTAGACTCAAAAAACTAATCACAGAAACTAATGGTGGAAAAAATGTCCAGAAAATGGCTATTAAGTGTGTTCAGCAATATCATTTACCTCTGAAAGCCCCTAAACTGCAGATTGCTAGAAACTTCAGGCTGTAACAATTGAATTACTCTATACTCATCTTCTGATCTCTTTTTCTGAGGCTCGTGCTACAAGCCTTGAACAGAGAGTAAGCTAAGAGGGTGTTTGGTTTGACATTTGCTTGTGGTTTACACACACCTCCAGTCTTGCTTACTCTGTCTGTGTACTATTGCTGTGATCCTGGGACTAGGGCTAAATTCATTGTCCTCCATGTCAAACATAAATTACGCTTCAAAGGGAGAAGTTGAGTGGAGGTGTCTCAGTAAGGCAATTACATAAGAAATGACAGCAGAGAAGAGAATTAAAAGTAACTATGACGGTTTCAAGGATGTGTATACCACAGGGTACTATGCTATTGTGATGGGCAAATAAAAATGAGAGGAACAGGGGTTAGTGGACAATATAAGCAGCAGAGTTTTTCTCTTTGTAAAGACAGAATGTGTTCTAGCTGAAGGTCAAACACAGGATACTGTTATTAAGAATTAAGGATAAATGTGCTTTGAAGAAACACCAGATGCTTCCTAAGTATCAGTGGAGCAAATGTACAAAAGATGAAAAGAACATTACTAGCAATGACAATAAAGGAACAGAAGTAGGATATAAAAATACAAATAAAAAAAACATTTTTTGCACAGCATACGGCATTTCACACATATAGAATCAATCTATGTGAGTCAAATGTTAGCAAAAGATGCTTTGCACTAGCATCCTACAGTTAAATTAATGAGGCTACTATTAGAAACCATATTCAAGTAATACTAACCTCGCAATAATCATTAAAGCTAAGAAGGTTTTTCCTTCTCCAAGTTGTAGTCTCTCTGAGATGTGAAGTTTAAGGAGCAGGTTATAAACAAAATACTTTTCTGCCTGCATGTTTGAAAAGTAAAGTGCCATCCCTAGCATTGCCACATAATTCACTTTCCTACTACCTTTCACAGAAAACATGGTCAAGTTGCTACTTATATTGAAGGCAAGTACTGAAGCAATATTGAAGGCACAAATGGCATCTCCATCTGAAGTGAAATGCATTCTTCTCAGGCTGTTAGCACAGGAGATGCCCCTGCCCTTTTGAAAGGCTGGAGTCAACAAGACCTTTAGCTGAATTTGCTGCTTTTTTCATGACACTACCTAGATGCATAGGCTAGAAAGCTTTTCCTAACTGAAAGCTAAAATGGGCTTTCAGGTATCTGACTAGGACTGCATTAATATTGAGGTATCCAGCAATAACGCAAAACATATTTAGGGTTCACTTCAGCTGTATTGATGTGATGCTTTCTCCTGCTCTGGATGGTCTCACATAACGAAAGTGATGTAGGGAGTCACAGAGAAGTCATTCAGACAGTAAATGTATTAAAGTACTTGCTAACTTCAGTTCTGCTTTGAAGTCAGCTGCACTGGTAAATGAAAGACCGATGTGCATCTGCTTGCATGTGTTGCTTAGTGAAGATCCAAAAGCACAGGAGTAGTTACTCCCCTGTGTTTCTTTCACATTCTTAGGTTGTCAGTTGGCTGCTCTAAGCTTCCATTTCCTTTGCTTTGTCAAGCTCCTACAAGCATTTTTCAGTCTCTGAACTCCTTGAATTCTCTGACAGCAAGTGCTGCAGAAATGCAAAGCTTTGGTAGCATACGGTATCATGCTCTTGATTCCTGAAGAATGGAAAAGACTGCATAGAGAATGGAGAAGAGGAGTTATAAAAGGGATAAAAAGCAACCTCTTCAAAATTAATTCTTCTGACTGGTATCCATGTATCCTAATTCTGCCTACTATTGAGGCTTTATACCTCAAGCTTTCAAATATAGTGCTTCAGGAAAAGCGGAACCCACTGTACGATGTGATTGATCTCCTGAATTACCTGAACTGAGCAGCATGCTCTTTCCCATTGCACGGCAGCTTGCACTCCACTTGAATTGCAAGTAGTTCTAGTCCATAATGAGTGCTGCAGCCAGGAATACCATAGCTGCACAGCGTCTTGCTTCATGGTAGATTGCGGTATCCTTTCGAGAAGAAACAGCCTGGAACTAGAGGAGACAAAGAAAATGTGACCATGAGCACTGGAGTATCAGCACTTTGGAGAAAGTAATGACTGTTTAGTGCTTCTGGAATTAGGGTATTTCTTGAGGAGGAAAACCAACTCCATCTTTTTCTTTGATCCAAGCATTTAATCAAATATTTTACTAGGTTTTTTTTTAACCAAAGCAGTGATAAAAGTGGTTTGCTTTTTGGAATACATGGCTAAAAAAAACGAGTAAGTTTGTTGCCAGCAGTCTTTCCTTCACCTCTCTTTTTCTTTCTCTCTGTTTGCTTGCGGTGGACAAGAAGGATCTCTGTGCGTAGTGTTCTCAGCTCATAAAGTCTGCTGATGCATCTCTCTACTGTACATTCTATTGCAAATAATATTACTAGCTTTTGCCACTCTTTATCTTGTATTTTCTCTATGGGGAGGACTATGCATGCAGTGTGGTGTTTGGGTTTGGAGATTCTTTTCCTGTGGTGTCTATTCTGATATTTGCTTTGCACAGCAGGTTGCACAAGTATCACTTGCACTGGGAACTTGATTAAATGATTCCAAATTCTTGCATTGTGGCTGAGAAATCTCTTGTGCAGAAGAGCTCTACCTATCTATTAGATATTATCACTGCCCTTGAGAAGTGGAATTGTCTACTGTGGGCTTCAGTTCTCAGCAGGAGAATTCTGTTGCATGGTGAACTACCAGCAACTTGATGGCAAGAGGAAAGGGAAGAGCTTCAGAAGAGGCAGCTCTCCGTGACAGCAAAAGATTAATGTGTTTTTAGTTCCTTCCAGAAAACTCACAAAAGACAGGACACTGCCCTGGCCTTTGCAGAACTCCCTGGCTGATCTCATGTGGGGAAGCTGAGCTCAGTGAGCTATCAAGGACTCCTTGGTCTGGAGGGCATTTCTACAGAACAAGTCATATCTTTCCTGTTGCTTAACAAAGTGATGCTAAGGTATTTAAATGGACCCACTGGGAAGTAAAACATGTGAAAGCTGTTTTTCATTAGAACAAAATTCCTAGCTTTCATGTTAAAAAAACCACAAACAAAAAAGACCAGAACAAATTGACATAGTCAGTCAACAAATTGCATAGATCACACCTCTTCTCCTTTCTTCTAGTTACCTGTTAATTCACTGAAGAATCAATGCAGAGGTTATGCAGAATCCACTGCAATAAAGAACTGGTTCCTGAATATGGAGTCCTAGTATAATACTAGTCACTTACTAAAAATAGAAAAACTTTTTGAAAGGGATGAAGATTTCTTACCATTTTTAACACCTCTCATATGTCTTCATTAAATCAGATTAATTTCTCCTTCCACAGGACTGGTATGTTAAGACTTTACTTTTATGAAGAAGAGGGACACTGTCAGTGTTAATAATTGCTTCCTTAGGCAGGGATGTTGGTAACAGAACTGTAGGATCCAGAGTTACACTGAGGCCTACAAGTCAGATCCCATGGGCTACAAAAACAGAGAAAAGCAATAACAAGCATTAGTACTTGGCTAGACCAGACCTCTGTTTTAGTCCTAGACTATAGCCTTTACTGCCTAGGAGTCCTGCTGATCATCACAGGCTGCTGAATCCAGCTTGCTAAGAATCATTGCAATCCCCAAACCAAGAATACATTCTTCATGCAATGGTAATACAACACAGCGCTGTTGGGAGCTGTGCAGTGCCAGGAATGAGCACTGTGAAGGAAAGAAAATTGATTGAACATAAGTCTTGTACAGTATCCAGGTGACCTTAGTCAACATAGGTACTCTAACTATAGCAGTATCTTCAGGAGCTCACAGGAGATATGAGGACCATGGAGTCCAGAGACAATTATGCTTTTGTTCAACAAATCCATCTTTACTGAGAAGTGCAATGTACCGTTCAGTGATCACTGTGGGGTGGTAAAAGAGGCATCCTACCTGCAAGGTGTGCAGTAAGTCGCCGTGGGCTCCTAGATAAACATGACAAATATCTGCTAGCTGCTGGTGTCTCTTTGTAACCGTAGCTCTCACCCTGCTCTTTGGACAAAGATCTGCTGCTCTCTCTGCTTACCTGCTTGCAAAGCCTTAGGAAACAACAATAGTCTTCCTTGCAATGTGCTAATGGCTCACTAACTCTTAAATCACTGCAGTTCCTTAACAAAGAATGGTATGATCCAGCAATAAAGGAAAATAAGTTTGTAGACAAAGTGTAATTAGAAATGGCAAAGCAGCTCTTTGCTATTCAGGCACATACTTGACTATGTTTTCCAGTTGTTTACCTATAGACTTTATTTGTCTGAAAGAATGGATCTGAAAAGGGAAGAGGAACAGTATTTTATTTACCTAAAAAAAAGGTCCCTCGTGGACACATAGAAAAAATAGGAACTGAAATTGTTGTTGAGCTCTGTCTGGAGATCTGAACTGGAGTAAGATAATGTAAACTCTTGGCTTCAGAATTATTTACTGATGGATTCTCACAAGACAGAGTCCCGGGTACACCCAAGTTTCCCGTTGATACTCTTCACATTGGATGGGTGTGATGGGAGCTTGTTCTCTGAGGTGGGACATCCTGGTTTCCATGTATCCCTAGGAGCTTTGTCTTGTAGGTACACAGTGATATGGGTAGGTGGCTACAAGTTTGGAGTGTGCTTTAACCTTCCAGCCATGGAGCCATCCCATGGGCAGCCTCTGGACAGCTGACCGGAGAAATGTGCTAAGCCAACCGCGAGAGGTTGGGTGCACACAGACTGCTGGATCTTGCCAATAATATAAATTATTTGACACTGGCTAACAGAGCTGGAGTGTGAAAAAAAGAGGAGACTGCAATGCTAAATCACACCCAGGTCCTTTCCAAATTATACAAAGTCTGCATTGATAATTGTGAGATCCGTGTTTTCCTTTGCAGCACAGCTACCACCTTTTCTCTTTTCCTGCTTCTTCCTCTGTGGTTAATTTTCTCCATTCTAGTTCAAGAGTAGCAGTAAAACTAATTTTCACTGGTTTGCCCATTCATCTCTTCCTCCTCCAGCTTCTTTGGTGCATCTCTGCATCTATAATTCTCAGATTTAAATTCTCTCCCTGCTGTGAAGGATGCTGCACAGCTGAAGACCTCACTCTGTCTTAGCTAATTCGGTTTTCTGGATTTTGGTTCACTAGATTTTTTAACTAATGATTAAGTACATTTTTCCTGCCTCCTTCCTCGCCTCTCTTATCTCCATCTGCCTCCCCGTCTTCCTCAGGTGAAGGTTATTTTAGTCTGAATGCCAGCTGAAATTCATTCCTTTCGCCTACCACTCCAACACTGATCCCCATGCATCTGCTATCTTATGTGTTTTTTCAATCTCTTGTTCAAACTCTTTTGGTTTCTAAAACCGGGAACACTTTTCATTTGCAAATGGCTTCTATTCTTTCTGTCTTTTATTGAATCTCCAGCTTGCCTTCTATAATTTACCATAACCTTTTGATAGAGATATGGCTACAGAACACTTCCACTGACTCACCACATGAAACCTCTGAATTTTAAGCTCTTTGAGGAAAACACAGTGATTGTGTCCTAATTCTGTAAAGTGCCATATATAGTGCAACGCACAAGTAGGAAAAAAATACTCTTGGAAAATGGATGAGGAGCTATTTGAGTGGAAATAGCACAGTGGACCTTGAAGACAACCTGGGAAATCAGTGACTACTTAGCTTGTCTTCAGCAGGCTTGAATGAGTAGCAGGAGATTGTAAAAAGAAGTATTTTGGGGAGATGAACCTGCTGAGCAATAAGCACCATGAATTTGAGACATTAATCTTGTGTGACAAAAACTGTGGCCTCTTTTCATATTACAGGGTGGGTGGGTGGAATGCACATGGTGGATGCAATCCATCTTTTTTCGAGTGAAGTATTTGATACACTGAAATCTAAAACTCAGGATACCACAGAAAGTTGATGGCATGATTAACACTGGCTGACGGATCACATTTGCCAGCAGACCTACTTCATAATGGAAGTAAGGATGGAGGTGTTGAATATTTGAGTAATACCTTTCAGTAAAATTACAAGACGTAAAGAAGCTTGGATCACAACAAGAAGTGATCTCAGACAAGGTCCCAAAAGCAAATATGGGATTTATCAAGTTGTTGCTTCTTAGAATTTCACACTGATTGATATGGCAAATCGTACCATGATGGGAAGTAGTGTAAATGACATCCAGAAAAAAATATCAGATTTGCTACTAGTTATGCTGGTGAGAGTAGAAGGGAGGAACTCTCAACTGATACAAAATTTTAAAATGTATGATATACATGAGTGCTCTGGAAAGATGACTATTGAGTTTCTTTCCAAGGAATCTTTAGAAAATGTTGAATTGAAGAAGTTATCTGAAATAGTGACCTGTTAACAAAATTAAGTGCTCTGCAATCAAGAGGAGAGTGCTGCAGAGCAGGAAGTGACCTACTTATGATTTTGTTTCTGCAAGTCAGAGGTCCTTCAGCTGATTGATATTGCAGCATTAAATAATGTTCATACTGCAACATTTAATGATTTTACATATCTGAGGCTGGTTTTAGAGCTTGTTAGGTTGCCAGCACACTACAGGGGAAAAAAATCAACATGAAAATGGTACAAATCTAGTTGTTTAGAAGTCAGTAATTTAACTTAAGCAAAGTGGTTTATACCTTGATTAAAATACTGAGAATTTTTTACAAGGCTTATTTGGGTGGGATTCTTCTTACCCTGAGCATGTGAATTTGGTGACCAAAGTCTGAACTAGACCCTTGTAACAGTCCATGCAGAGGAACAGATATAATCTGTGACATCTGCTGTGAATTACTCCTTTCACCCCAGGTAGGTGTCTGAAATGAATCACTCACTGGAGCTGCCTAACTCGCTGTATTTTCTCCACCGACAATAGAGCTAGCCCAAGTAACTAAACTTAGATGTGGAATTTTACGTCCACAGGATAAATCCACTAGGACTGTGGTTCTCAGAGTTTTCAGAACTGGAATTTTTTGCTTTTACAGCACTTTAAGCCTCGCTTTCTCACTAGAAGTGCCACTATCACTGTGCTGATAATAGCTATAAGCTGCGATGATAGTCAGTATGGCCTATTTCTTTCCACAGAATATTTTGCGTCTCAAATGGTTTGTCCATTATCAACTTGACCTCCCCAGATCCTGTGTATGATCTCGGCACTTCTGTCCAGATTCTCCCTCAAACACCTTGCATTGCCACCAGGGCCATTTCCCTTGAAGAGACAGTCCGGGACATTTATTGACACAGAAATCACCGGGCCTTTCTCTCCTTATCCGTAGCACGATCTCACAGCTTCTTTGTCCTAACTGGCCATCTTGGGTTCTGTTGGGAAGAGGAACAGTCTTGCTTGGGTTTTGCAAGCATTCAGGTCTTGATTGTAAGGGCAAAATAGGTAGGAATTCTGCCTCTGCATGCGAAGAATGTGTCCCTGCCTGCAAGGCTGCTTGCCCACACCTGATCTCTATGGCTTCACAGTAAATGAGATGCTTTTCATGTGACTCTGTGAAAAGTTAACTTTTCAGGGTGATAGGAGAAGGGAAAAGGGAAGAAAAGAGAGAAAAAAGGGCTTGAAGGAATGTTCATACATTGCCATCCTTATTAGTCCTGTCCAAGAAGGCAAGAAATGTTGCACTGTGGTCATCAGACAGTAATCCTTATCCCAGTCAAATTACTCTATCCAAGGTCCTACGATTAAGTGTTTATTTGTCTGTCATTCTGTTCAGGTTCTGTATGTCACAGGTTTCTGAAGCTGAGTATTGTTGGTCTCCTTGATAAAACACAACTCCTGCCTCTCTTCTTGACTCTAAGTTTTTATGCTTTGCATAAATGACTGAATAGATCTTTCATGGTAAAAGAAGAGCTTTTGCATCTGCCATCTGGACTCTCACAATCCCCCTTGGAGTCACATCTACAGACCTGGCATCCTCTTTTCTTTGAGGTATCAGAAACACTAGAGTTTATTATGTTCATTGCTAATCATCACCATCTCTCATCACATTTGAAAGTCTTAATGCTTCTTGTGATGAATTAAAAGTAGCTGGCAACATCCTGGACATTTTGCAGAAGCTTAGTGTGATGTTATAAGTTTCAAGTCAAAATCTGCCACATGCATACTTTTTGACAATGTATTGGGCTGCTAGCCCACCTATAGCTTTAGCCCTGAGGGTGGCCTTCTTAACACAAGCATCCAGATTTACAGACTTAGATTTAGGTCTCTATAAAGTATTCGTCTACATGTGTGCTAGGTGTCTAATCTCCCATAACAGTTAGTAGAAACAAGCTGCCTGAGGAGACAAATCTGTTTTTACATCTCTTACAGTGTCTAATTGCTTTCAGTTACAGCTGGATCAGGGAGCTGTTAATGACGTGAAACCACCAGAATAGAAGTTTAATTTGAAAAAGTAATGTCCAAGGGCTGCTTGATGCCCTAGTTGAACAACTGGATTTTAGGGGTGAGCTTAGGTATTATTTATTATGAGCAGATCCTTCCCATATGTCAGCAGACTGCTGGTCACTGAGGCTTGGTTGTATGAATTTTCAGCCATTTGCTATACTTTAGGATATCTGAGACATCCATCTGAGAGTGGTAAATGTGACACAGGACAGGTATGAGACTTGTGCTGTTATGCAAAGGGCTCTGGAAGCCAGGTGGGAAACTCTGGCACATCTCAAACGACTTGGCATGTTACGCATGGACAGCTGATTCAAATTCCAACAGAGGTCCTCTACAAATCAGCTGTTGCTCTAGTTTAATTTTGCTGGCACCGGTGTGGAAGGATGTGGTTCTGAATCTGTGCTCTTGTCTTTAAATTCTTGAACCTACAGGGTTTATCTCTTGTGATACTTTTGCCCCTTGAATCCCCAAGAAGCAAGCCGGATTGGTGCACATTCTGTGGGGAGGTGGAATGGTGTGAAGAACAGGATGAGTTCTCCTGATTGTAAATGAGAAGAGGAAATGCAGGCGAGAGGGCTGGATCATCAGTGGAGAACCACAAAAAATGAAAACTGGAGTTGCAAGGGTGAGAACAGAGCAATTCTGATTGCAGTGGCACTGAAACTGCTGGACAAAGAAGAATAGGAAGAAATGTAATGGAATTTAAGAAAAAGAGCAACCAAAGTAAGGAGGTCTTTGTATTCGACCTAACCCTCTAGTCCCACCAAACAATATAAGAGTAACTTGTGAGGGGATTAGCCTGCAGTAGTTCAAAGGTAAACAGGAAGGGAGAAAAACTTCAGCCAAAACCATGTGAATGTTGTCAGAAATACATGAATGGTTAATATTTTGAAGGTATTATGGGTACCCAGATCATGTGGAAGAACTATACACATGCATTCTTAGGGATATAAAGTGGATATCAACTACTGCCCACGGAAGTTGCTCTTCTTCCTGGTGCATAACAAGCACTGTAAAAATCAGAATCCAGAACTTCACTGCTTGTATGTACCTGTTTACAAACAGAGGGTGGAACACCTGGATTGCTTCACTTACTGGACTACTGAGAAGTGCTTGTGTATTTTGGGTTGGAAAGTGGTATAAAATCTTTCAGGGAAAAGGTTTAGAAATGCTAGATTTAAGCACAATTGGAAGGTGGGAGGAAAGGAACTCATAATCAAGCAAAAGAAAGCTGTTTTCCTATAGCGTACAATTAAAACTAAAAATGCAACAAAATAAAAAACTGAACTGCCATTTCACGGACAAGAAGAATACATCTCAAATTGCTTTGGACATCTAGGAAATGATGTCAAACCTCATGCTGCAGTATTAGTAATATGTAATGAACACTAGATCAGAAGCATCTCATTTCAGTCTGGTGAGGGACTCTGTACTTGTGCCCTTTACCAGCTGCTGTGAATGGCTGGTATAAAAGTGGCATTTGGGATTAGGTGCGCCTTATTTTGATGCAGAATTCTGTCTTTCTAGGTCAGGTGGCAACCAGGGTCATTTTTATATCTTTCTTTGACATTGTTTAGGTACAGTGAATAACTCCGGCATGATAAGAATGATTTGACTGCAGATTAGGTATGTAAGGGAAATGGTAGATGCTCCGTTAAATAGATAGTGGATGAGGACTGAATAAAACACGACGGAAAGTGAGGAACACTAAAAGCTGCATTGATGAGGAAGGGATTGTTTGGCCAAGCAGATATTATTATTTCTTTTATAAGTTCTGTGCATTCCTCTCACCTTGTCTTGTTCCGTAACAATAAAAGAAAGAATATATTCCCTGGTTTACATGCAGCTGCCACAGTTTCAGCCAAAAAAGACTAGACCGATTAAATCCTGCTGAGGTGACTTTCTGAGATTTGTAAGACACAGCTTCATCAATTCTCTTTATATATATGTTGTATCTATAGACCTTGTAGGTTTTAACATTTGTTTTGCGCTGAGCTTTTTCATTGCATGGTACTGAGTTAGTCTTCTTTCCCTGGCTTGTACAGTTACAATCATGAAAATTAATCAAGCAGTGACAGGACAAAGGGAAATGGTTTTAAACTGAAAGAGGGTAGGTTTAGATTGGACATAAGGAAGACATTTTTTATGATGAAGGTGGTGAGATACAGAAATAGGTTGCTCAGAGAAGCTGTGGACCCCCCATCCCTGGAAACATTCAAAGTCAGGTTGGAGCGGGCTCTGAGCAACCCAGTCTAATGGAAGCTGTCCCAGCCCATGGCAGGAGATTTGAATGAAGTGATCTTTAAAGGTGCCTTCCAACCCAAACCATTCTATGATTCTATGAAAATTAAAGTCCTGTGATGTTGTGTGGCACCAGATCTGCTTCAGCAGGACAGCACAGTCTCTGTTCTTTCCTTTCCGCTGACCCTGGTGTGGGTGCGGGCTGTGGCAAAGGCAGTGATGATGCCATCAATGATGTCAGTATAGCAAACACAACTGAAACTGCCACAGTGCTTGTTTATTGGTCATAAATGAAACAGCAAGTCCTACAGAAAAGGGGAAAGCTTTTGTATATTGGAGCCAAAGGAACATGTCCTTCCACTACTGGTGGGCGTCTTAAACAACTTCACAGGACCCTGTGGAAGTTAAAAATATTTCTTTGCTTGGCCTGTGCTTAACTACACTTTTTTTGTGAGACTCTTGGTATTTGCTGATCTCTGGCACTACTGAGATGGTCTTCACGGTGTGTTATTTCTATGAGATTAGGAGAAAGGTTTACTGTGCTGCTTTCTTAAAACTGGCTGTTTCCCCACAGTAGCAGATGACTACATCTCAGGGTTGCAAAAGAGCAAGGATGTAGTCTAGCAATTTGAAGGACTCAATTGTTATCAAAAATTTACTTACAATTCTATTTAAATTTATAAGATGCTTTACAACAGGGAAAAACAGAGAATAAAGAGTGGTTCTTCCTGTGCTGTAGGCCTTTGGGTAAAAATACTGTGCTCTAATGACCTACAAATCAGAAATCTGTGTAGATTAAAGATAATAAGGGAAAAAATATATGAGGCTTCTCTTTTTGGTGTTGTTCGACAGCAGAGAAAAAATGATGTAAATATTTGTGTTCCATTGACAGATTTAGTCAAAAGCCCAAGGGACAAGCTTTCAGCTGGCACAGCATTACAGAAGATGAAAACAGACAGATATTTTCTACAGAACACAAACTTAAACTCGTCTACAGACTATGAGAGACCCAGCCTTATTGTGATTATATCCCAAAAATTTTGTTAGTGCAAATGGCATATGAAGCCATTGATAGACATTTCATGAAGGACAGGTGTAATGAGAAAGGATAGTCCTGTGGTTACATTTCTGACTTGTAGGGTATTTCTGCAAGTGCTGCTAAATTCTGTCTCCAGATACTCTCAGTAACTCGTGTCTATATGGGAGACTTTTTGGTCATAAAAAGAGTGACAGAGGGGGTTAGCAGGGAGTGAACTATATGGCAGAGCATGAAACTTGATGCTACATGGAAGTAGGGACCACCTGAACTACAGTTCAAAGGCTTAGACATTAATTATTCACTGTCTTTAGAAACTACGAAAAGACTGATTTTTTGAAAAACCTCTCAGTCAACCATTTCAGGAAGGTCAAACAGGTGACATTAAGGAGCCATGGAATGTGGTGTGTGCCTGCCTGTTTGATTTTGCCCTGGGAGGAGCTCCTACTGTTCGTATTGTCCCTTGCAGCTGGCAGGTACCTCTAGGCTTTCCTTTGCCATCTCTGCCTGGGGTGCAGTGGCTGATGGGCTGAGAGGCTCTGGGTGATCACAGGGCAAAGGCAGGCAGGTAAGGGTAGGTTATAGCTGGAGAAAAGCACCCCTTGGCTTCCACTAAGACTGATGAGAAGTATTTACACCACCAGTGGTGTCTATCTGAAGCACTTAAAGAATTTACTTCTTTCTCAGCTGGGAGTAGCCCTAACAAAATAAATGATGATTAACCAAATAAAACCGTGGATAGGCTTAGCACATTAGCAGATATGCCATGGTGAAGTGGGGTTGGATACCTGTCCCTTAAACCCAGTAGACACATCATAAGGGTCTTAGGGCTTGCAATCAGCTCAGCTCTGGCCATTCTTTGTGTCCTTGGGCATTCGATGTGGTTTTGCTGTGTAAGTTCCTATACTGTAAAATGAGAACTTTAACAAGCCTGTTATCTATTTATGCTGTAACTTCTATGAGTCAAGCATTGTGTCTTGCGGTATGAATGTACAATGCTTTGCATAATGGAGCTTAATTTAAGTTCCTTTAAGGTATCTTTGTTGAGTAATAATGATTAATAAAATTCAGTAAATCGTATTTATAAAAGATAAGTGTGTGCAGTGCGTAGGAAATAAAGTGCAGAAATAATTGGAACTGAATAGCGGCTCATATTTAAAAGTGATGAAAGAAACTTTTTACATACTGCAATATTAAACTTTAGATCTTATTGAAAGGTCTTACCAAGGTTTGTATTTCTGTTGAATGAAGGAAATTATTCTCAATGTAAATTATTCGTGCTATTTTTTTTCTGAATGTATACCAATGTTCTGAATGACCGTCTTGTAAATAGATGTTCACCACAGAGACATACACAGGGTTACTCACAAATCTGTGCAACACAACTCTTTAATCTGTCTTCTCACAGTCTGTCTTCTCAGAGAGAGAAGGACAGTTAGTGAATTCATGAGACGATGTACAGGTAAGTTGGTAGGAATAAGACAAAATGGGTGACTCAGACCCTATGGATGTGTTTATACAACATTATAGTCACTGTGGGGTGGGATTCATCTCTGGTCCCTGGGCACCCTCAGCACGCAGTGGTACCTCATGGCATAATTACACTTCTTTTGGGCAACTCACCTTTTTTAGGGAACTGTCCTTCTTAGTGAACTAAGACAACAAGTCTAGTAATTAAAATAGATGAGATGAAATTTTTCAAAACTGGCATTAAGGGAATCAGTCTGTCTTCGTATAGCACAGGCACAGGACATAACCTTACACTAAATAGTTCAGGTACTTCTGTGGTAGCACAAAGTTTGACATCTATTGATTCAGCTTTCTGGGCGTCCTTGCTGTTTATGTGCAACTGTTACAGCAGCTATCGTATTAACTGTCCTTGGTTAGGCTAGTTTAAAATTAAATTGTGCCTGTGTAAGCTGTGGGCACACAGCTTTCTGTGGCATGGTCATATTCTCCAGACTGTGAATTGGTGAGAAAACCTTGGCAGCTCTGAAACAGTCCCTCCCAGCAAACTTTCCAACAATAAGTACTGTTCCGTTTTTTTACATATGGGTGAAAGCTGAAGTATCTGATTTTTTTTGTCATGTTCTGCAATATGAATAACCCCCTCTAACATAATGAGGATAAGAGTTACCTCCATTTGCATCCTCATACATGAATTTTTACCTTTATGTTCGCTTGCACAGCTAGTAACAAAGACAAGTATAGGAGCAGCTCCAGCAGCTCATTTGCAGGGTTGGCAATGTTATGGTTGAACACAGCCTGTAAAAATGGCAGAAGGTGTGGTGAACCATTTAAAGACACCTGCTGTCCTGACTGCTAAAAACAGCCCTGAAGAGCCAGAGACTGTTATGGTTCTTGAGTAGGAAAAATGCTCCTGACTCAGCCTCCTGCTGCCCAGTCACATCTGTTCTCTTCAAAATGCTGGAAGCAAGAGAAAAGTCAACGTGATACAGGCATTAGAGTTTGGAGGATGGGACTGCAACGTGTTAGTGAGAGGACAGCTTCACCTTCCTCTTGCAGTTTAGATCACAAAATTTGTAGATGCAGGGACTGTTTCTAAGGATGCATTTTTACGGTGTTTAGGAAAATCGGGTCTTGTGCAGCACTGAACTTAGCTCATCATGAAAACTGGGGATGACAGTTACTGGGGATCTGGACTCGGCAGCTGAATTTTGGTATTGATCTAATATAGGAATCTTAAATAATGGAGGCTAGAGAAGAGGACTTTTCATGAAAAGAAGGGAAAAGATAGCGCGCTTCATTAGAAGGAATGATTAAGATTGTTGGATCAGCAAAGGGAAACTTCCCCTGTTCAGGGGAGCAGGCAAGAGCCAGAGGCAAACCTGAATTTGGGTTTGATTCTGACAAGTGCTGAAATCTAATCAGCACTCATTGCTTTCATCTCAGATATTCAGCAAGCCCAGAAATGGACAGAATCAGGGTTACAGAGTAGATTGCAAATTCAATCTCCTCTAAAACTTTCACCTTTTATATTTGTGTTTCATGGAACTGCAAAGCCCATGAATGAGGGGCTGATTTTTAGATGATGTGATTCAACTGAACCACTCATTTTCATCAGCTGTACTAGTGATCAGATCTGAGCCTTACACATTTTGCTTAGAAATGAGGTACACCTGTTCAGAAGGATTTTTAAAAGACATAACTAGAGTTTCGTGATTTCTTTGTTTTTAAATTATTAGTTTTAGTTCAAAATCTCTGTAAAAGGTTAAACATCCTTAATATCGCAGCTATAAATGTGAGGAAAACCACAGTATTCTTAAACAACAGATAAACCATATCTGAGAAGGGTGTCTTGTTCTTCAGAGCAGATATTTTTGATTCAAATTGGAAAACTATGGGCATTAAGAACATTTATGAGAAAGAAAGCCCTTATCTTGGTTTGTGAGTGGGGCATAATACAGCTCTGGTGAAGAGACAAAGGTGAAGTGGTAGCCAGAGGGTATGTGTGCAATAAGTTTTGTACTAGCAGCAAAGAAATCTGCATTAACAAAGAGAGTTACAGTGGCTTCTGAATGTGCCATGAGGAGTTACTCATTTCCAGAACGCTGATGATGACATTTCCAAGGGTACTGACTTGTTACGCTGGAAGGAAGGAGCTCCATGAAGAAAGATATGGATTTGAAAGACAGCCCACCTGGGAGGACTGGAAATTCCCACTTTAGCCAAATGTGGACAGCTGCAGGCAGCAAATGGCTCTTGAAGCTGCATCTGCAATGATCTTTTAATGCAATTTTTTTTGTACCTTCCTGGATGCACCGTTAGCACGCTTCAGGTCAAAATGCGTCAGAGAATACTGTTGGTGCATTAAGACGTTAACTATATAGAAGCAGCAACATGACCTCATACTAGAGGTATCTGAGCTGGATGATATGATTACCCACAGTCCTTTGGGTATCCATTTATATCTGTGCAGATATCTGTGCAGAATGCAAGATGAATTGGAACCATAAGACTTAACAGTCATTTCTGCAAACTGCTGCCCCAAGTATGCTGAAGTGGAGAACTGTGACCGTCTTTTGTTTCTTATTATCCTGCACAGGCACATAACATATTACTGGCTGTGATCTTCTGGGAGTGCTCACAATGGCAGCCTATATAAAATGATGATGTATAGAAGGACCCTGCTCAAGGAGTTTCCTTTTGGGATAGCCAGTGCAGCAATGGCAAGGTTGAGATACTGAAATGAAATCCCACATTCCACCTAGGTGTCAAGCAATGATTTATCCCTTGGCACACGCTGCAATTGCAAAACATGCTGCCTTAAACTACCTTTAGCTCTGTATATGTTTCCAGATATCTATTTTCACGGCTGATTAGCAAAACTAATAAAGCCATGGGGAACTGAATGACCTATTTTCCAGCAAATTTTGTCAGCTGGGGAACAAAAAGTCTATTCTGAAATGGGAGGAAAAAATCAATACAACTAAACCTCCCAAATTCCTCACTTCAAAAATAAAATTTTGTAGAAGGTAGATTTCAGGCCTTTACAACTGTTTTCTTTTGATAACACTTAAATGTTTCATTCTGAATTTAGGCTTTAACAACCATTTATTATCGATTATGGCATTCCAAAAAATTAAAAAGAAGTCATTTGAAAAGGGAAATTCAGATAATCTCAAAGCATATAATTTTCACTTTGTTTCAACAAAAAAAGATTTTTTTTGCTGACGATGAAATACTTTATTTGGAAGGAAAAAATGCTCTGCTGAAAAATATCTTTGTGGCTCCAAAAATGATGTGTATTTTCAGGTTTTTCTTAGAGTGGTTAAAGTTATGCAGTTTTTCAGTGCTATTAATAATTGTACTAATAACTGTCCTTGTCATGGAGTGTTTGCAGACGGGAACACAAAAAGCCTTGAATCTGAATGCCTGTAAATGAGAGGAAATGAAGCTGGGTGAGGCTGAGGTCCAACTCTAGCTGTGATCCTCAAGGCAGGAGGAGGTTCCACTCTTTCTGCTTTTCTGTCACCTGCTGAAGTTCACAGGCCATTTGTTTTAGTATGACTTGTGAGCAGCACCAGCATTTCCAGCCCACTGCCATTTGTAAACCATAGCATCAGGTATTTGCTTTCATCTGCATATACACGTGAGTTTCAGTGTTGCCTCCTTTTATTAGGTCAGTGCTGTGAAATTCTGAAATACATTGCTGGATATTAGTAATATCAGTGCAAATCATGTCAAAAGGAAGATTTAAAAATAACAAACTATCCTGCACAGTAATCATCAATAGAGAATAAGGAATGTTTTTATGGGCATCAACACTTTAACATTATTACTAATGATCTCCAAATACCTGTAAAATTCTGGTAGATAAAAATTGAGAATGACTTAGGCATTGTCAGACAGTTGTAACTACTATGGTGAAAAGTCATATACAATACCCAAGATCACCTGCTTAAGCTGTGTGACATGTGACAACATGTGTTTTAATACGATGAGATAAAATTAAACCTATTTGGAAGAACGTAATTCAGCTGTGTGTAGAACATAGGTGACTGCATCTGAGGATCAACTGCTTGAAACTAAACTCAGACAAATTCAGATCAGAAATCAACACTATGTTTTGTGAAGTGAGATTGACTGGTCTCTGGAATGAGTTGCCAAAGCAAGCAGAAGTTTCTTTATCTCAAATATGAACATTTTTGTAGAATACTCACTTCAGACAATCAAAAGTCTTCAGTGATATATGCAAGGTAAATTGGATTACCTACTGGTCTTTTCTATGGGTTTGACTTATGAACCTCTAAAGATTTTCGTCACGTGATGACCTTTGTAATTGAGCCACAGGGATAAAATTTTGCAATCTGTGATATGTTTGCCCTTTGTCTGATTGTCAAATAGTTTTTCATTTTTAAATTAGAAAATACATAGTAAGTAAAACAACAAAACAATAAAACAACAACCACAGGTTCTTATTCTTGTTCTTCTTTTTCTTCTTCTTCTTCTTCCTCCTCCTCCTCTTACTCTTACTCTTATGGTTTCATATCTGTATGAGGAATAGATAAGCAAGTTGGATATTTAGTGATTTACTTTCCATTAAGATGTTTATAACTAATTTAAGAATGACTAGAGTATTCATGTTACTGAGATTCTTTATGGCAGCCATCTAAGTTTAATGAATTGATAAAGACACAAAGAACAAACCGATGCAAATTACACTCAAGCTGTGTGGTTCCTCAAGAACTGGGAGTCGGAGTCAGCTCCAGATTTAGGTACATAAATGTAAAAGTCTACATGTCTAAGCTCTTGTTACAGTCATTGGAGAACTAACTGTTCTTACCAATTGTAACTAATTGTTAAAACCAAGTGATCCCACAGAGACATTTTGCTCTTATTGAAGTAGATATCTACTGTTGATCAGATGAACTACATCTTATATGCCATTAACTTTATTAACTTGTGACATGGTTTACTTGCCAAAACAGGTTTCTAGCAGCATTTGAGAAACCTTGTCGAGTCTCCAGCTGCCACTGCAGTTCCTCAGAGGTCCTGCATTTTGCACTCTTCTGTAGATGCCCCAGAAGTTTTACAGCGTGATATGTACAGGATACACCTGATGTTATTGTTGCAGCTCATCTACTGCTATTGTCTTCCTTCTATCTAAGTATCTAAGAAGTAATTAACTTTAATATAGAATCATAAAATCCTAGAATAATAGAATGCTTTGTGTTGGAAGGGACCTTTAGAGGTCATCTAGTCCAACTCCCTTGCAGTGAGCAGGGACATCTTTACTAGACCAGGGTGCTCAGAGCCCCGTCCAACCTGACCCCGAATATTTCCAGGGATGGGATCTCCACTACATCTCTGGGCAACCCATTCCAGTGTAAAAAATTTCTTCCTTATATCCAGTCTAAATCTACCCTGTCTTAATTTAAAATCATTACGGCCTGTCCTGTCGTAACAGGCCTTGTTAAAAACATTGTCCCCATCTTTCTTATAGGCTCCCTTTAAGTACTGGAAAGCCACAATAAGATCTCCCTGGAGCCTTCTTCTCTCCAGGCTGAACAACCCCAATTCCCTCAGCCTGTCCTCATAGGAGAGATACTCCAGCTCTCTGATCATCTTCGTGGCCCTCCTCTGGACCCGCTCCTTAATAATGTCGCAAAGCTAATGTGATTAGAGCCTCACTCTCCTCTTACAAGAACATTTACACCGACAGAAGTCCTTAAAGAAGGAAAGTACACTTCTGAAAGAAGTTTTCAGCTATTTTATTCCTAAACGGTAGTGCAGACACAAAATAGGACCAAGACAATAGTGATGGAAAAAAACATTTGCAATAAGTGATCGACTTTGAAAGGACCCCCTAACCCACATGATGAAGTCACACCGAGCACTTAGGTTGTTCAGCCTGGAGAAGACTCTGGGGAGACATTGTTACAGCCCTTCAATGTATAAAGAGAATTTATAAGAAAGACGGACAAAGGGCCTTACCAGGGCCTGTAGTGACGGTAGAGGGGCAACAGTTTCAAATAGAAAACAGGTAGGTTTAGATTGGACATAAGGAAGACATCTTTTACAATAAGGGTAATGAGACCCTGGAATAGGTTCACCAGAGAAGTAGTGGTGCCCATCATTGGAAGAGTTCAAAGTCAGGTTCGGTGAGGCTTTGAGCAACCTGGTCTGGTGAAAGATGTCCCTGCACAAGGCAGAGGGGCAAACTAGATGATCTTCAAATGTCCCTTCAAACCCAAACCATTCTGTGATTCCATGATCTTATGATTTAGTTTTGGAAGCAAATCCTGTCATTCTGTCATCTTATCAAAACAGGTCTCTGGATCTCTACCAAAATCTCTCTTCTCATTAGCTCATCCACAAAGCTGTTGATTTGGGGTATGAAAGTAGAGTTTATTTTATTTCCTGGAAATGTGAAATCAGAGGGAACAGTAAAGAAAAGGAATGAGGACAATGGGAAAGAAATCACTAATCCTTTAACTTCATACTGAGGTGTCTATGACAGACAATGTGGAAATTTCACAAACTTCGCAAATTGTTACAGCAGAGATTCAGATAAAACAGATCCAAGTTAAGTAATCAATGAAAGCTTAAATGTCTGAACTTCCTGAATCTGTATAATTAAACTGGAATCTCTACTTCAATGTGTACATCTGGACACAAGATATTAAAAAGTTGGTTTTAAAGTATATTTTTAAATCAACTTGTTTTGACATGGGAAAATACCTTACTTATGGTTTTAACAAGAGTTAACAACTGACGAAGTTATTTTACTCAGTTATTTGAAGTCACTTAGGACTGATAGGATTAGGATTGATAGCTGGTCAAAACACAATGACAAAACCAAAGATGACCTTTTTTTCTTTGAATTATCTTTCACCAACTTCAAGGAACAACTTCCTAGACTCTTGCTATGTAGAAGAAACATCTTCCAAACATCTGAGACAAAACCATTCACTTTTAGAGACCATCATATAACTTTGTTTGTAATTTTTTAAATTCAAAATTGTTCTATAAACCACTACAGACCATTCCACCATGGTCACAACCTGGATACTACTACTCAGAATAATAACAGTGTCTACAAAACTCGTAAAATATTCTGAATGCTTTCCGTTCAGTATTCAGAGCAAAACAGTTTTACTTCCACACAGAAGACAATCTACTGTAGTAGTAGGTGTCCTAGTACTATTTGCAATCTCTCTTTTAATCAACAAGATAGCAGCTGTAGGATATACACCACCTTGTCATTATGTTCAGCATCATGCAAGCCCACATAGACAAACAAGCACACTCACAATTTGGCTTCAAAAGCAACAATATACCAGTATTATCCAACCAGATATATCCAACCTTCTATTGACAGTCATATGACCTCTATTAACATGAGATAAATTTTGAGTAAAATAAACTTCTACATTCAGCACAGCTGGTTGAGTTTCAACTCCTAACCTCCCCAATCCTCACAGAACCCCCAAGAAGAACAAACCACTACTACCCTCAAAAAATGTAACCAACAACAATGTGTTCCAACCAGAAAGGAGAAAGTGCTTTGAAGAGATAGATATGGCAATATTCTTCAATCTGTCTGTCTCTTTAAAAAAATACATACTCTTCAGAAACACGGTGGAAAAGCCTCCAGATTAACAGTGAAATGTAACTCACATCTACAACTAGAAAGTTAACTGTGCTTTCACCTCTTGCTCTTAGATTCTTCTAGCTCTTGTTCCCTTCTGAAGAAATGTGCTAATTAACCATGAAAACAATTCCGAGATCTTAGGCAGTATAAAACAGGGCAACCCACCTCCAGTGTCTACATTGCCTGAAGGGCACTCTTCCTGCATTTCTTCTACAGGGCATACTCTGTTATTATTGTCACCTTAACATTTTGGCTGTTAAATACAGTCTCATTTGAAGCTATATTTGGAAAACATAGTCTAGACTGCTAATTAATGTCATACTCCAGCTTTCACAAAACAGGGGTGCCTCTCTGCAGTAACTCAAGATATGAAAACATCATCTTCATCCGTAAACCGCAAGATCTGAAAGCCCGGAGGGCCTGGCACTTACCAGAAGTTCTCAACACCACCTAAATTTAACATCTCCTTCTCTCATTTACGGTTTTGGGGGTTACAGTCTCACAGACCTGAAACGTTACAGGGGCTGGAGCACTTGTATGAGCACCAGGTGCTAACACCATCAGCAGAGCAAAGGGCAGCAGGGA
>Ga0181612_150982_pt1 | contig 24894 bp, 16 predicted proteins | sample HoacroProtozoa21_FD_119630 | JGI IMG/M metagenome (GOLD analysis project Ga0181612, IMG submission 119630) | Hoatzin crop microbial communities from Cojedes, Venezuel. Combined Assembly of Gp0051906, Gp0051904, Gp0051908
CCGCCGGCGCCCTGCGGGGAGGGCCCCCACGCTGCCTGGGCGGGGCGGCAGCGGGGACCGCCGCCCGGGCTGCAGCCCACCGCAAGTCGCTGCCGGCCTCCCTGCGCGAGCCTGCCTTCGCTCTCAGGTGAGAGGGTGGACCACAAAGCCAAGCTGTGGAGATGCTGCTGTCCAGGAGGGCGTCCAGAGGAGCACTGCGATGGCCTGCAGCAGAGCGTGGCCCAGGCACATGGGGGTGGTGACACCTTGCCCGCTTCTGCCAGGGCTTGCCGGCAGCTCGTCTGCACAGGGACCAAGGGCCGAGTGTGTTGCAAAATTACTGAGCGCTGATTTCCTACAGCTTATCTATGATAAATAAGCCAACCCACTGGATTTCTTTGGGGCTGTGAAGCCCTCTTACTCCCTCTGGGATGCCCCCAGACCCGATCTCCCTGTGTTACAGAACCACCTTCTCAGGGTGCTTTTTCTGGAGTGGCTCCCCAAGACCCAGCGCAGACGACTGCGGCACCCTCAGACGTGCAGCACAAAGCTCGGCTTCTTTCCTAGCGTGGTTTGGGTACCACAGGACAGAAGGGACCCCGGCTCATGCAAATCTGGGTAAAAACCCTCTGAACCCTGAGTCCTCTCCACCGACTGTGACAGGTCCGAGGGTCACCGCCTTGAATCACAGGACTGAATACAATTTGCCTTATTTTTTTTCTGGATGAAAAAACCCCCCAACATAGAGCGTAGAGCAGCCCAGCTTTATTTGTGTATTTTTACCAGAAACGAATCCCATATACAGTAGAGAGTGATGTAACCCAAGCACTAGGTATGTACTCGCATCCTGGAATTAATTGCCTCACGCCCCTCGTTATTTATAGCCCTGATGCCATTCCCAGCAGCTCCGCGCTGCGTTCGAGCACGCAGCCACCCGCCAGCCCTGCCGGCAGCTGGGTTGTGTGTGCAGATCACATCATAGCAACTGCGCACAGCTGCCCGCCACGGACAGCCTCCCTCGCTCCCCTGGCCCGCTGCTAGACGAAGGCAGGGAACAAAGCAGTGGGCAGGGAGGGGCGCGCGGGGACGTGCGGGACCAGACACCTTGGCTACCAGTGCCCAGAATCTCCCTCCGAAGGCGGCGCAGGGTTTGTTTCGGTGCGGAGGGCTTCTGCCCTTGGGGCAGGGCTGGTGGGATGGGGAGCTCCCACCAATGTGGCACGTCGACGCCTCGAACACCCTGCGCCGGCCAGCCAGCACAGCGAGTGGGCCAAGACAGGGGCCCACATCTGCTGGAAAACTTTTCCTTAGGTCTCCTAAACTTCTTTTGGGCAGGATTTATACTGTGCCTCGAACCTCCTGTAAGCACCACACCTACACTGGATGGAACAGCAGGGATGCGGAGCAGCGGCCGACAGGCGAGGGGAGAGCAGCCGGTCGAGCCCTCACAGCGGCGGTGTGATTCCCGCCGAGGCATGGCAAAGCCATCACCTTTTAAAGCTGTTCTAACACATCACGCCCCGCGTCTGGGGTGAGGCGGCAGCCATCCCTTGGGGAAGTGGAGGCATTTACCTCCGACACAGCTGCGGCTTTCTGACCAAAAGCAGCTGAAGGATGGGTGGACCAGAGCCACAGCCGGGGCTGGAGTGGTGGCACGGAGGCCAGGCTGCCACTCGGGTCCCTTCCTGCTGTAGCTTCTGCCCCCCGTGTGAATGCCAAAGTCTGCCACGGGCAAGTTCAGGAAGAGACAATCTGCAAGTTTCACCTGTCAGGAAACGCCAGTTTTACACAGTCTGTTAGAAAATACGTACAACACAGTAATCGGATTCGTTTTATTAAAAAACTTGCAATAAAATTCCTTGGAATTCACCATCTTAACTTTGAGAGTTGCAATATTTTACTAGTATGTAATAACACAGTCTCACATATTTACATTATAATCCTCTATATAACAAAAATAGCCGTGTCTTACTACTGAATAATGCTTCCAAATATTAGCCTCAACATTTCAGTACTTCCCCCAGCTGAGCCACTGCCCATGCTCTTTAGCATTTACAGTATAGAACAAAGCAAGAAGGAAAAAAGATAAAAAGTATGTATGTGCCTCACCATTTCAGGCAAATCCCTTTAAGATGGTAGTTCTCCGACTCCCACATTTTTCAAGAGAGATAAAGTGCATTGGAGGGGAAGATGTATACATTGTAAAATACTAGCAAAGAGTTAAAGTATATCTGCAACACTGTACAGAACGTAATGCTAGAAAAAAAGGCTCGCTTCACCAACGGCTACTGCACTGTTTTGGCAGCATGTCACAGGTAGCGGGGGGGGTAAGAAAGCTAACTACAAGAGAAAGAATCGCATATGCAGATGCCACTGTGTGATTTTGCCATGGGCTTTTGCTAGGTGTTCCACAAACCAAAGCGCAGCTGTCTGGAGAAAGGAAATTTTTTTTTTTTAATGTGGAGATGAGGGGTCGTTTCTGCGGTCAAATGAAACACGAGGTGGTCAGCCCGCAGAAACCGACTGCCGTAGCGGCAAAACAACGTCGGTCAGACCCAGGCTCCCATCCCGAGGGAGCCGCAGCATGTGCCTGTGACAACCCTGTCATCCCCGGCTTGCAAGGGCTGGCAGCCCTGCCGGGCAGGGATGGGGACGGGCAGGGCTGAAGGCCTCCCAGTAAATCCACTCCTGGTGTCCCAGGCAGGACTGATTACCTTGGAGACTTCACTGGGACAGACCATTGTCTCCAAACTGGAAGTTATTTTGGTAAGCTGTGCACTGATCCATATGGTATTTATTTTGTTTGGGATTGTTCTTCCCTTTCCAACGTTGGCATTTGCCAGTATGGCTCTGCAGCGTGTGAGAAGAGACACGGCTGGGAAAAGCTCTGGAGCCCTTCACTGAAAACCAGGATACTTCTGCTCTGTTCATGAACCGCGTACAAATGGGACGCCACATATTTTTGGTTTGCTTATAAACTACTCTAAATAAAAATAATTCTCTTCTGGAAATGGATGGAATGTATATTTTGACAAGTACAAAACCATTTTAAATGTTCGCTAAATACAAGGAACATCTTGCTATAAAAATAACAGACCCTCCCACCCACTGTCCCCTCTTTACATTTCTAATTATAAAATGGTACAGTCATTTCAGGTTCCTAACATGAAACAATAATTAAGGATGGAATTACGTACACATACAAAACATTTATATATTTGACATCTGAAATAACTGTATACATTCAGAGCAAACAAGCATCTTGATCTTGCTACTGTTTTTAATGCTACACAGGACTGAAGAATCAAACAAGAAAGGGAAAACGCTGTTTCTTTTTTTTTCCCCTCTCCTTTTTTCTTTTTTTTTTGCATTCACTCCAGAAAGAACTAACTTCCACTGATTCACAATCAAAATAGTTGAGACAAGATTAATTTCAGATGGAAAATTAATCCCCTGGTTTTTCATTCAAAATCCACAACATCTTTCATTCATCTTTCTTCTCTGTTTCTCTCTTTGAAATATAGCTCCTGCTCAGAAGGTTTTTCTTCTTGAAAAAATAAGTGCCAAAGAAAAGAAAGGGAGCAGAGCGGGTTTCCAGCCTGGTGGGGGAAGCTGCGGGGCACAGGGCAGCCTCCTCCCTCGCTCGCCGTCCCAGCCCGCAGCTGCCATCTGCTACGCAAATAAATCCAGACTAAAAAGTCCATCTGGCATTCCTCTTTCAGCTGCGAAACTATCAATTAGTTCAGGTAACAGCTTGGTAAAATCAAAGCAGTGCTTGTGTTGGATCAATTGTCCCTATGTAAAAAGCTTGCTAAAACAACACCTCCACCCTCTTTTTCCCTCGCCCCCTAAAATACTTCATGATGCTGTTCTTCACCGCTTGCGTTAACCAAGCCGATTCATTTCTGCCACGCCGGTTGCCCCATAAACGCTCACACACACATTTCGCATCTATAAAACAAATGAGTCAACGCTCAGTGTTCTTCAATGAAGCAGCAATCCCGGTCAGCACTGGTTATGAAGAAGCTCGGCTGCCCTGAATCTGCTGAAATCCTGGGCCGGCCTGTCTTTCATTAAGCCCTTAAGCCGAACTCCGGCTGGCTCCTTTGCCCCACGCGGGACCGGAGCTCCAACCTGCTACAGGAGATAGAGGCAGCACAAAAGGCGAGAGGAAGCGGCACGGCGTTAGTTGGATTCCACAATCTCCTTCCCCTGCAACAAAGGCTCCCGCTAGAGCTAACACCCGTGAGAGGGGTGGGGAGGAGCAGGCTGGATTTCTCTGCCACTTCAGCCCTGCAAAATGGACACATCCCAACAGCAAACCAAGCCTCCCCCTTCTGGTTAGAGAGTCAGCTTGTCCAGGCTCCTACTCCTAGCAGACTTACTGGTAACTTTGGTCCTACAACAGGGATCTACAAGAACAACAAATGGTTAAAAAAAAGAGTCCATTATCGCTAACAAATACCAAAAAAAAGATCAATAAATGACTATTGGTTTTCTTGGTTTGCACATAAATTCCTCTTCCTGGCTTATTTGAAACTATATGTTCAGTCATGAGCTTTTCTACAGGCAGAGACCACGAAGGAACGAGTCTCTTGCAAATAAAGCCTGGGAGATTCCCCCCTGCCTGGGCTGGAGGGCATCTTCTGCTGTTCTATCGTCATTTCAGTAGAGACCAATTGTCACAACAAGTTCCAGTCCCGAGATTTGTATGTAAAGACTTGTGCCCTGATCTTTGCCTTTTAATCACACAATCTGCTCTAAGGGCTGTGGCATATATTCAAAGGAAAAAGTTTGTAAGGCAAAACTCTGGAAAATCTATATGACCACACTCCAGGTTTAACGAGAACAGCAAATTAAACACACTTTATGGAAAATCCATAACCGTGTTGTACTGATGACTGAAAGTACATAGAAGCGTTAAGTGGTCTTGCAGACACCTGCCAGGGCAACCCATCCATATGCGCAGGTCTCCCGAGCTAGACGTTTTCCAAATTGGACAAGCATTTCTTTTTATTTAGCAAGGGGGAAAAGAGGGTGGGTTAACAAGTTTGACAACAAAAACTTTGGATCTCAAAATGCATACGCCTTGAGAAAGATTAAGTTCAGAGCTGCATCTGTCTCTGGTGTTTGGGTTCATTTTGTCAACAAAATAAGAATGTGTCCCAAATGAGTCACTCAACAGGAGACGAAGTACTGCCCTTCTTGCAATGACTTCCTCTGCAACTGATCCAGGGGTCATTAAAATACTGCGATCCTAGGGACCTCTCATCATACGTCACTGCAATAATTTTCTTTTTCAAGTTGCCTCTATAAAGCCTGATTCTTTAGTGCCACAATCTCCCACATAGAAAAAGTCTCAAATTGGCAGCTGCTGCTGTTTTCACTACCACAGAGTTTCCACAGTCGTAACAATGTACTTTTATATGCATACATGGCAATTCAATTCTATAGAATACTTAAAGAATGAACCGCGGTGTTACAATCGTCCTGATCCTGGTTTTGAGGCTCTAACGCAGTCAGAAAATAAAATAACCCAAACTCTCAGTAAATGCCAGATCTGTATCCCCGTTGGAATGGGTGAGCCCTGGGGACGAGATGCAGAGCTGGTGCCTTGCACATCTGCACACGGACTTTAGGTCCTTTGTGAGTGCAAAATCCTGCCCATATAACTTCTTGTGTGTCCCACCTATTGAACAGACCTTTGGGAAGGCAGTTTAGCGAAATCCATGAAAATCAAAGGAAACTCCACAGTGCAGTCTCTGCCTGTCCAGACTTCAACCTGCAACCCAGCCTGAGTGATGATGAGCCTCAGCGGACAGGACAGCAAGACCTCGGAGAGACACCAGATCACCCGTGCCCGGTGCCAGTCTGCAGAACTACGTGCGCGAGCGCCTGTTCGTCAGAGGGCACCAGAGGAGTTTGTTTTTTCCTGGCTGCATGTTAAAGGCTGCTTTTCTTCTGAGCAGGCAGTGCTGCGTCCCCAGCGTCTGCAGCCCACATGTTTAATGCCGGAGCTCAAGCTTAGGGGCAGGAGTACCGAGGACTCGCACAATGGGGCTAATCTTACCCAAAGCTGAAAATCAGGAGGTTTAATTTTACCCTGTAAGGAATCTCAGTGGAGAGACTCACGTAAGCAAAAATGTGCACAGGCATGCAGATCTGCAGAATTAAGGCTTTCATACATGTTACAAACATACACCTGGGGGTCTTAATATTTATGAAGCACCTCAAATTCCCAAGGCATTTCACAGGTTACGTATACAAAGAATGTTGTCAGATCCTGCTTTGGGAAAACACTTCCATTTGACACAGGGGCTTAACGCGGCTCATAAAAGACCTGTTGAAAGTAATGTGGTTTTGGTAGAAGTCCAAAATTAGTCGTAAGTGCTCTTCTGAAGAAGGACAGAATAAAACATTTACTTAAGTGCTTTCCTAAGTTCTGGCTTCAGTGATGTGTAACCTGGCTTTCACTCATTATCTCTTAACCATGCTCAGAACTGTAGCACACCTGAGGACAGGGATGGAAAAACATCTTTCCCGAGCGAAACTGCCAGTAGAACTGGGAAAAGAAAAGCAGGAGGACTCCTGACCCAGATTTGCTAGGAAGCCACTTTTGAAAGACCGCAGTATGGTGATATGTAAGAATGTCTCACCCAGGCTAGCACCCTGCCTCTGTCAGTGGCCACACGTGGACCCCGAGGGACCACATCTCGTATGGGATACTCAGGAAAAGAGCATGCACAGTACAACCCCTCTCCAAAATCCCTCACTACCTCCTAGGAATATGGGCAGGGTCTCAGTTACCGCCTATGTGATGCCCCTTTGAGCACAGCTCCCTTTAACGCTTTTGCTGGGCAGAGGACCCAGTTCAGTATCAGCTGGGAGTTTCAGTTCCTGCCTTGGTTCCCCCCAGACCTCGCTTGCTCTGCTGTGCTGTGGGTGACTCCGCTATGGCAACAGATAATTGGTCATTCTGCCCACTGAGATTAACTTAAGTATGTGAAATAAAACGAAGACTTTGCAACAGCTTCTCTGAAACCCAAACAGCTTGGCCAGGAGTTTTTTATCTGTGTGCTGGGCTGCAGTGAGCGGATGCTAAAGGATCACTGACAACTTGGACATCGTGCTTGTGATGTTCCTGTGGCATGTAGCACCCAGGCTCCAGCGCTAGAGAATAAATTGTACCAGCGTGTGTACTTCCCATAGGGAGGCCTGACTGTGTATAACCAGCTTCACTCTCTCCCCTGCAGTCAATTGTTTGAGATGAATTTCATTCCTGTATGAAGGGCCAGTATTTGGTGTAAGTACCGCCTCAATCCCATTTCAGCATTATTTCCAGAGCTTAAGTGGAGCTGATGTGGTACCTCGTGCAAACTCTCTTGTGTAGGGATGAATTTCAGCATCGGTACCCCTGATGCTGTGGGCCTTTCCTATAGCTGCAAGGAACAGAGAAGACATTAAAGAATATGGAAAATACGATTACAGAACCACAAACATTGGGAAGACTGACCTAGCTGCACCCTCTGGAATGATCTCTAACTTTCTTTTTAAAGCAAGAAGATTTCCAGCTGCCTGTATCTCTTTTTAATTAAAGAGCTGTCCTTTCAAATGGCTTATAAAAATGTAACGGCACATTTCCGGATCATGGTTTTGAAGGATCATTAGGCTGTGCTCCTTTGCCTCAAAGTTACCCTGCAACTTAGGGACTAAGAACATCAAAAAAATTAAGCTGTAAAATGAACTGACTTCTAACTGGACCAAAAAGCACGGAGTGTAATTTTTCCTTCTTCCTGTACTAAAGCAGCAAGTCGGCCAAATTTTTAGGGATAGTTCTAAACACATTTGTTCCTGAATAAGATCTGACAAACCAAGTTTTGGCTGGAAGTTGGTTTCCACATCTAACAAGGAAAGCCACAAGGAGATTAAATGCAGCAAGAACCCTAATAGTTGCATTTTAAGAGATGCTGTCATGACACTGTCAAGTCAAAATGTTTGACCTCTCCATGAAATTTTGATGTGTAGTTGATTCTATGGACTTACTCAGGAGGCAGTAATGTGATTCAAATCATCTGACTGTCAACAGAAACCATTTAATCTTGTATAACAGTAAGCTAAAAATGCTTCTTCACAGTTGAGTATTTTGACTGAAAACCAAAATTGTACACTGAACAAGTAACAATAAACGTTTCCCTAAAAAGCAGAGCTCAGGATGAGCTAAATAGTCATCACAGGTCATTATTATTTAGGTGATTTGATTTATATTAGCTCTGTTTATTTTCAAATTCCATCCCCTCTACCCAAAGTATTTTAGTATATATATATCTATATACAAATTGCAAGTATTCTGTTATGCTTGTGACATGCTGAGAGGGACTCTGGAGGGCAAAGAACCACCTGAACTTTTGTGTTCAATAACAAGCAGGCAAAAACTGTCATCCAAATATAACAAGTGAAACACACTAAGAAACACCCCCCAGACAAACCAGGAAGTAAACATTTCAACCAGCTCCCTGCTGCTTCATTAGCAGCTTCTGACACTGATATCAGCATCTCCAGACCCTTTCTAAGAATATTCTTGTCATCCTCGTAATGTACAGCTGTTAACAAGCAGCCTCAGGAAAACTCTCAGACACTCCTTCAGCCTACTGGTCAGATTTGGTCTGTAAAATTAAGAAAAGACACGATGTTACACTAGATCTTCTTTTCCAGCTACTGAATTGTGACTTGAAGGAAGGCCATTAATGTACTGACAGCTGCTAATGGTGTAAAATACAGCAAAGGACTACAAGGACGGAGTGAAGCTTTAAGCTTTTCTTTCTCTCCTTCACACTGTACGATTCTTGTCTAGAACAGAGCTCTAGGTAAAAGCCAGCATAATTCAGTTTTAAGCCAAATCTCAGCGAACTCTGTTAATTCAGAGCTCTCTTACAAATAAAGGCCTCCAGAATATACTATTTCTAGGGTTCCCACTCAACGAAAGCAGGCTTCACATTAACGCTGGGTGCTGGTGCACCATCCTTCTGAAGCCATACGTACTTCACGCAGAAACAAGGCAATGATAAATCCTGGAGTCAGATCATGAATGGACCAGTGAATGGGAATTCAGATTTCTGGATTGAACTCTTGAAAAAGCTGGGGTCAGTCAACAGAGTGTCCATCCATAACAAACCATAAACAAACAAACATACCTAACAAACATACATCTTTTCAAAAAAAATCAACAAAAACCCAGTCGAACAAGTGTAGAAAACACTCAAGCTGTCATTTCAGTTGTGTATTGATGAGCCACTGAAGAGTTACATGACTGCTCTCAAGCAGGTGGATAAACTGGAAGCGTTCATCTCCCACGTCAACAAAATGAACGTATGTAGATGATGAAACCGCATCCAGGCAGACACAACTGTTGCTATTGCTTTTTGTGACCATCTCAGAATGGAGTGTGCAGGAGTGACAGTGCTCTGGAGGCATGTGCATGACTGGTCCAAATCCTAGGAAAGCTGACTCGGTCCCTCCCTGTGACCCTCCCCTGTAGTTTAGTGTTGGATCTCTGTTTACTTCTCAAGACTTCACCTCTTCGCAGTCTTGATCAGTGGAAAGCTCCACATCGGACAGTCCAACCTCCATTGCCATTATCAATGAAATATCTGAATCACTGCTGACCGCCGGCTCCTGTTCATCTGTGAGGGTAGAAAAGACAGGAAAAAGGCATTATGGTCATGTCTTTCTGTCAACATATGGTTATTTTTTAGTTCTGCAGATGGCACCCAGCGGTTTCTCCACCACTGAGGCTGTGCTTAGATTCCAAACTTTGCTCTTCTTCAATATCTGACTAAAGCATTTAAAAAAATATCAGAAAGTTCTAGCCACGAGTAGCAAGAAACACAATGACAAGGAGCCTGGATGGGCAGCACTTTCTTCTCTCAGTTCTCCCAGAGCTCTCCATCCAGGCCCTTCACGGCCCTGACCTTCCTCCCACCGCCTGAGTACTTCCCTCCCCGTCCCCTTTCACTTCCTCACCCTGGCATCATCCTACTCTCCCCACACAGGCAGCAAGTTAAGGACAAAGTCACAGGCACCTGGAGGAGCGAGCCGGCCATCATGAGAACATCTCTACCAGGAAAACCATCTGCCCAAACCCTCAATAGGTGTCAGAATCTTGGTTAGTGGAGACTTTTAACAGGGTGCTAGGCTAATGTCTGGAAGGAGCAAAACAGGTGTCCTGAGTTCTGCCCCAGGACTTAAGACCAGGCTACCTGCCTTCGCAGGTGCCTTCTCTTGTCCTTTTCCAGACTCTTTCCTATTCACCTTTTCCTCTGATTTGAAGATACCTTGCAGGTTCTCGATCCGGGCTGAAGAAATCTACCTTAATCTACCTTGATCCCAAACATAGTAAGAGTCAGATTATTGACTTCTGCCAAAATGCAAATCTCATCAAAACTACAAGCGCAGCAGGAGTAACTTGTTTTTGTTTTGATCCCACAGCACTTACTATGTCTGTATTTAGTAGCAGATAAAGCCAACAGATTTTAAAGGGCTAAAAGCTAATTCTATTTCAAGAACAATCAGGAGAAGCAAAGCACACTGAATCTCTGGGGAGATTTCCAAAGGCACAAAAATCCCATAGGTGGCTGAGTCCCTGAGAGAAAAAGTTGATGGTTTGTATTTTCCAGTGGTTTAATTACAATGACGATATTTATACTGTAACAACACAATGTATTTAAATCTGTGGCAGTTTTTCCTTTACATATTTTATTTTTCAGACAACAGAAGCAGAGCTTGATTAATGCTAAAAAGTCTAAAAGTTGAATATCTGAGAATTAGTAAGAAACATTACAGAGGAGCCAGGAAAATAATAACTCCTCACAGTTTAATTATTCACTTGAAGCTAAGCAAGCACAACTAGTCTCCTCTCAAGAGCTGCATGATTTAAAAATCTGTTTTAGAGAAAAAACATGTATTCACTTTTGCTGGGATCAGACCACATGTTCTGCCGAGAAAGCTTGGGTGGGGTCTGCATTATTCAAACTGAAAGAGCCAGTGCTTTCCTTTACAACCCTTCCCAATTTTCACCTTGGATTATTTTTTACTTTCTTGATTGCAAGATAAATAATTAATGCACACAGCCTCTTTATATCTGCATTTTTTCCCCTATTAATATGACAGTAGTAAAACATTTCAAGGCATTGCATCTGACTATAAATGTTTCCACTGGAGGTGGAGGAAGTGTTTATGAACTGAATGGTATCTCCTGCAGACTTCAGTGGGCTTCAGTTACATTGAACCATTAGGTGAACTGCTAGATGCGAGAGTCCAAAAGTACATACACCTCCAAGACCTGAAGCATCATCTGCAGTGGTAACTGCTCCCTGAGCCAGAACAATGTGGTTCCAGACCACCGGATTATTTACCATTTCTCTACAACTAACAGGATTCTTAAAAACAATGAAAATGATGCTTTCAATGTTGACCTAAAAGCAAATTTATATTTGCATGACAGAGTTCCTGAGGCTTAGCTATGTTAAACAGCTGCTTGGAGCACTCTTGAGAGAAAGGTGATTTTCATCTGAACTAGCTGTGCAGGAAGGAAGGACTGGCTGACTGGTGACAGCCACACGCACGCTGAAGAGGCAGGCTCAACTGCCAATACCAAATGTCAGAGCATCAGATGAGAAGTGTTTATGGTGCCAAAATGTTATTTCAAGAATTGTTGTTTCTTCTAGGGTTGCACAGCAGAAAAAGATCTCAGCTGAGCTCAAGACAGGCAGACAGAACAGCGGCAGATTTACAGCTCACCTCCCAGCTGTCTAACTTATGTAAAGGAGCACCTGCCTTCCAGACCAGCAAACTTGAGTTTTACATTAAAAATCCTATACAGTTATTCAGATTCTTGGATCTTAGTCTTTCCAAACTGTGGGCTTTGTTGTGCATCTTCTTTGGGCCTGAAGTGCAGGTCAGTAGGAACAATGAACAAAGGATCCTAAAAACGCCCATGCCTGTGCCCTGGCATTGCTTTTCCAGTGCTGCAAAAGTGCCTAGAACCACGAATGCTCCACCTTCCTTGGTTGCTAACGGTGCAGCGGCTCAAAATCCTAAAGCTACAGCCTGCTGCTTCAGCAGAGTGTGGAGAAAAACTTGGACATCACCATCCCTTTAACATCTCCCCTTTCAGGAAAGGGGTCAACACTGACATTTCTTTGGAAGACGCAGACAACACAAGGAAATTAATGCATCCCTTAGCGGCACATGCTTGTTCTTGTAAACAGGAGTCCTACTACTGACCCCACCGTGCACAGACAGGATGGAACTCTGGGAGGCTGCGGAAGTTACACCAGATACAGATCAGCTGCAGGTAACTCTGGCTGCAAGGTCTATCAACTGCCGCACCGCGGCCCCCCCCAGCAACACAGGCTTTCCAGGCTGTGGTGGCGTTTGCTGGGGGTTTTTCTAGGCCAGCTGCTCAACAGCGTGAGCCAGCACAGTTAGTGACATTTGTTAAAGGTAAGCAAACCTCAACTAAAGTGACAGTGCCAGGAGCTTAGCCTGCATCTTGCATCCTTGTTTTTTAAGATCCTATTTACAATGACAAACCTTATACAATCACACAGCTTCTGCAGAAGATGCCTGACTCACTGTTATGAACATTTATGACCTTTTTGCAAGTTTTTTGAAATTTAGTGTTTTTCTTAAAGCCCCGAAGTCAGGTGAGGATCTCAACTTTCAGTGAAGATCTCAGCTTTCACTTAAAAATAAGTGAATCTTAAGAAGCAAAGAGGAAATAAGAGTGTAAAAAACAACACATCCCTAATTTCTAGACAGATTTTATGTTGGAATATCTGACTTGTGATTTTAGATGTTTGAGACTGGCAATCCTGTCTAACAACATACACTATAATACTTTCACTGTGTTTTATAGCACTCCATGCCACAGGCATAAAGCCTTTTGCACATCCCAAGCTGCTTTTCAGCCTGAATGCTAGTGCCTACAGCAGGCAACTGTAGACCTCACTGCCACATTCCTCTCATGTCAGCGAAATGCAATACACCACAGCACACAGCCTACTTCCAGACAGACTTTTTCCACTCGCTTATATTCCCTGACACACATTCGCTTGAGAGGTGCAATGAAACAAACCCCTTCTCTAGCCAATATTACTTCAAAGTTAATTTTGCTAATGCAGGAAGAATATCACCATATAGATATGTAACTGCCCTACATAATAGTGGTACAGCCCTTACTTGTTGCAAAGTTCATTAAGTGATGTTTATATTTCAGTATAATTGCAATCAAACAAGAATGAAAATAGCTAATTACTATGGTGCTTTAAAAACAGTAAGACTGCACACTAGTAATAGTTATCTACTGCTGGTGCTTCTCTTAACACTTTGAGTAAGTCTGTAGCTGTTGTACACTAATAAATATTCCAAAAGAAAAAGATCAGATGATGGGTTTCTAAGAATTTGATACTGTTTGCAAGAGTCTTGGGAGGGAACTAAGCATTCAACAGTGAGTGAAAAGTGCATTTACAAAAGCATTCACCTGCCATGTGTAGGTAAGCATACAGGCATGGGTGCAAATTGAGATGAACCTGTAATGACCCACCCAAGGATGCGGAACAAGCTGATGTAACCTTGGTGGGTTTTGCACTCATGGAGGCTTCACTCCTGCTCACCACTGTGCGCCTCCCAAAGAGGCCACATCTGACACTGTGCTCTGATGTCCCCAGGACATGGGCAGTGCCATGGGGCTTTCCTGAAATTGCTCCTGCTTGCCCCAGAGGCTGAGATCTCCTGCAGGCTCATGGAGCTGGAAAAGCTGCAGAAGCCTGTGATTGAGCTAAAAGGTCCACAAGCAATTTGCATCCAGGAAATCAGCAGAAAAATAATACACTAAAATGTTATACAGCAAAAGCTTCTCAGTATTGAATGCATATAAAGCTTGTCTAAGTCAACAGAGACTTCTTCCCTTCTTTAGACCTTCAGGTAGCTCTCTGCTATTACACCCACTTGTGAGCAAGCAGAGAAGGATCGATTATTACATGTCAAATGACAGCTGCCAGCAAGTGTGTAATTCATCTACTGAATGTGTAACTAAAGCCAGCAGTCTCCTAGTCTTGTGGATTAAAAACATGGGCCGCAGCAATAAACTGTGCAGCTGGGAGTCAGTCTCCCTTCCCTCATTTATTACCAGCTTTCCATAAACTAATTCAGCATTCTTAGTCCTGCTCCACACCCAATTAAGCCACTGCACAGACCTGTGCAGCTGCTAATGGTTTTCTTCATCTGATGACAGTCACAAGAATCAGCGGGCAAAAAAAAGCTGCTACTGTGCTACTGGCTTAGGTGTAACCTATTTGTCTAGCTGTAAAGTTGAGTGTTTAGCATGAGAAACAAGTCTTGTTTTCCACAGGTCTTCCATTCTTGATGGTAGATGCTCAGCTTTGAGAAATTAATAATTATTGATTTCTTCATCTAATGAAATGCTGTGAAAAATTTGTCACTTATTATCCCATTTTTATCTGGCAGAAATAGTACAGAAGACAATGGGACCATCTAAAACCTCATTTTGAAAATAAATATACAGCAAAACTTGGACTTGATTTCACTGTTCATTTCACATTCTCACTACTGTGAAACATTCCTTACTTCAGAACTGTTCATTTTCTGAAGATAGAACTAAGCTAAAACATGAAATCCCTGGTGACAGGTATGCTCTCAGATCTAGACAAATATCTAAAATCTATGTGTCAGCATGAATCTTATTGCAGTCCGGGGCTCGCTTCTACTAAACAAACATTGCCCCCAGCCAGATGTGTCTAGAAGCATTTTGTTCCAGAAGAAACCAGAAATGTGACCATCTCCTGGAGCTCTGAGGACCTGAGAAGAAAATATATTCAGGGTCATTAAAGGCATTGATATGGGACCTTTAGCCAAATGGATTCTGTTCTGCGTGAAGCCACAGCGAACTGCCAACGCAAGCAGTGTTATTCAGATTTTGTTTCCAGTATCATAACAACCCGAACACTGTTCATCGCGTTTGATTTATGACAGGGAGAGAGACATTTCTAGAGCCCTCTATTTTCCTTTGTCTACCCAAGAATGCACTTTACCATGACAGAGTTTATTGCTCTCTCCTGTTGCAGCCTTGCCACCGCATCACTTTGCTGCTTATAGTCTAAGATGAGGAGCATGCTCCTATGAAGTTAGTACCTCAAATGGCAACTCCTTCTGTAACAGTACCAATCAGACTTATTTTATTGCTAAGATGCTCTTCTTCAAAAACATTACTGATTCTTAAATTTATTCTCAGATTAATCAGCCAGTACTTCCTACTGGATCATTTTATAAGTAAGTCTTGCATTCCTTCCATATCATCTTAATAATCATAATGCTTTAGAACAGGCCACAACTGCACTAACAAAACAACTGAAATAAAATACAGGGAAAAAACTGCCTATGAAATCTAATGCAAAAGAAGCAGTGGGAATATGTTTGAGGATAAAGTGTTATAAAAAACCTGCTACTAACCTGATCCTTTTGCACACAGAGGCTAATAAAGTAGATGAAGAAGTCTGGCTGGCTACAACTGAGAACAAAGTACTCGGGAAATATTTTATTGCAGTTTCCTAGCATCAGAGAGAGACTTATCTGGGCAGCAACAGGAAAAAGTACTTGAGCATGGTAACTGCTTTTGGAAGAAAAAGTTACAGTCTTTTGCATAAATAACAAACCAGAGCTCTGTCAATGTACTAATGGCACCAGGACTTCATCCAGAGGGTAAATGAGATGATGTCTGAAACACACTGCAAAGAATACCCAAACATCGGCACACCAGGAAGAAGCAAATGCCATGACCTGGCAAGATTCATTCAAGACAACATTTCAAAAATGTGTTTAACTGGATCAAACCCCTAAGCGGTTGAGAGACTTGATAGATAGGCCTGGAGTCCCTCCCAAAGCAAAATTGTGTTTTTTCTTCTTATTGAGTAAAAAGACAACAAACTTTCTTCCCTTAATCTTTCTTTAGGATACATGTTTTGGGAGAGCCTACAGCACCTCTTAATGGAAAACAGCCAAAGACATAGTTCTCCCTGTCTTCAAACATCCTGGATTATGAAGGTGTAACACCATCATCATCATTCTAGACATGAGCTACTGAGATGGAGAGTCATGAGTCTTCAAGGCATTCACAGACTCTGGGTGCCCAGTTAAGACACCGTAAACCTGATTTTTCAGTTACAGCATTAACCCGCACATTGTATGCCCCAAGCATATCTTCTACTAAATTCAGCTACAGCTGTAAGTACTCAGCACTTCTGGAAAGCATATCCCAGAATCTCAAGTCAAGCATCAAAAAATGAAGGGGAAATTATTAGTAGTACAACCTGTTTTCTGAAGCCTAAATTTGGAACATGTACTTAAGCAATAAACTTTAACATCAGTTACCTGAGAAGACATTTAGTGTTTTGGCAAGATCAATAAACTCCTTTTTATAAACAGCGTAGTAAGTATCAGCACCCAAATGCTTTCTTCAAAAAAAGGGGAAAAAAATCTGTCCAAAGAAGGACTTATGATCATAACACACGAAGCAGGAAAGACACTTACAGAAAGCTGAGCAAAAGGGGAAAAATACATACCAGATGTTATTGCACGGAGACAGTTGGACCTGACTGGCTGGAAAAGCAAAGCAGTTTTTTCATTTTCTATCTCTCTCTCTCTCTCTCTCTCTCTATATCTCCATCTTTAATAACCATATACTAGCTCCCTGGGATTTTGTCCATGAATCGGAACACAAGGCCTTTGAAATTCACAGCACGTATTAACATTATTTTAGGAGTCAACACTATGGAGATCTGTCTTCTCTCTATGAGAGGCTGGCTGACGTTTTGCAAACTCTTGATCAGCTGTCTTAGTGGGGAGCTGCCAGTCCTCTCTGTGATACAATGAACATGCTTCTGCCAAGTATGACACAAGAAAACCTAGGATTTTTGCTTTCAGTATACTTTCCTCTTTCTCCTTACTCTTATGGGTCATTCTCATCACTTTCCTGCCCTGGGACCAGCAGGGAAACTCCTTTTATGGCCTAGATACTGCAACATAATTTTCTCTTCCCATGACTAGTCTTTCCACTTTCCTATTGGAAACTCAGTTAAAGTACGATCAGAAAAATAACCTGAACAGTGAACGGAGTCATCACACTAAGGTTTTTTGCACAGACCTCTATGCTCTCGTATCAGATAAACCCCATATTCAAGGTCCTTCGCAGTTTATCTGTACATCTGGTCTTTTTCACTACGAAGTATTTTCTTCCATCTTTGACTGACACCATTCTTCAGTCCCACGCTCTCCTCTTGTTTGATTGTCAGACAAGAACCACCCTACTTCCTTCACAACATGGCATTCAGCCTCTTAAACCTCTGCAAAGCTGCTTTTCCTTTCTCCCCCAAGCCTTCCCACTGTCTGCAAGGGGAGAATGACAGCAGGATGTCGCTGTACACCCTCCTTACTGCTCACCACTGGCCATTCTCAGTGCCCAAATACTGCACCAGATGCACCCCTGGTCAGGACAGCATATTCTTCTGATGTCCATAGTAAGTTTCAGAAATAAATCTGAAAGCATTTCTTTCAATGTACAGCCTGTTAGAAATGATTATTATTTAGAACATGCAAAATTATTCATGTATTTGATTGAAAATCAGAAAATGAGATCTCCCACAAAAAGGGAAAAGATTCAAAACTGCTGAAGCACAAGGCTGTAGCTACATGACAGTTCTGATTCTGAAGTACCTTATCTACCTTTGGTAATACATTAAATAGTCCAACATCTTTAATTCTGAAAGAATTTAGCTACTTTTGGTAACATCCTGCCATTTTCTACACCACTCTAAGAATGCTAAGAAACATTAAATTAAGTTTTCCATTTCATGTTAAAAATCTAATTCAGCTCTTCACCAAATTCACTCACAAAAAGGTCTCTTAGGCCCAGACTGAACTAAACCCACTATTATCGTGCAGTCCCAAGCACTGCTGCAAACACTTCATGTGCAGGTATTATTCTCTGATCATTTCTACTATTTTTCCACTTCATTTCTCTGTATGCAGACTGAGTTTCTGACGTAGCTGAAGTATAGTTCCGTGTACCAGCAGCATGACAGATCCAAGAAGTGGAAGTCTAACTCCCTTGCCCTAGCTCACCCTCCTGCCACCCATCCCAAGTCAGCTCTGCTATTCCTTTGATTGGCCAGGCAGTTGACTTGATTCAAAGAAATGTTTGCAAACTACCTTGGAAACATTTTTTGCTAGGCTAGCAGCTGAACAGGCTGGGTCAGTCACAAGGTGAGTACTCCAGCCAACCTCGGGAAAGCAGCATACAGAAAGAGAGAAAGGAAGGGAAGGGACATCCCCCCCTCCCCTTGCATTCAATATCTTCAAGATGTCCCTGCGGTACCATGATGTTATCAGGTGTGGCACGGGGACTACTTTTTTTACTTGGTTTTCTTAGCAGCTGCTAAATGACCAGCGCTCCTTGGTGTTACTGCAAACCAAACAGCATTAAGTGATAAAGTTAAAAGTAATCATGCTTTGTCATGTTAATGGTGTGTAATGGGTATTGCAAGGATTCTTCCATCAGCCAAGGTGAGAAGTGTGGAAAGACATACACCTTTGAGCAGTGAGCAAACATCTTTAATCATACTGCTAGCCATTTAAAAATCTGAAGGGATAGCAGGTATGTGACAGAAGTAGAGTTAAATGCTGTATGTACTAGCATGCCTTACACACTATATGGCCTGTTGTCAGGCTGTCATAATAAAGAGACTCTTCCATCCGAGAAGTATACTCACACAGTTTAATCATGTGCATCTTAGTTTCCATGGGCTATATGGGTGACTGCGATTGTGACTGAACATTCTTATTTATATTTTAAAAACCCGTATCAGCAGTGTGATCGCTTCCTGCAAGCCTGAAAGGAGAAGGAAATTACAGCCTGACTCAGACACATAACGCACCAGATTGAACAAGTGAGAGCGTAATGGTAAGAGAAACTCCAGCTCTGTTCTGTTCTTAAGGAACACAAGGAAAAACATCCTGTCACGGGGTGATTTAGAGATACACTGGCCAACACCACACAAGGCCCTCGGAGCAGTCACACCGGAGAGGTATTGCAATACCCCCAAGTATAATAAAACATTCAACCAGAAGACTCAATGTAAGCTAGCGGCTTCCAAAACCTTTTTCTCTGGTCTGATTGTGCTGCAGAGCTGTGACATCTCCTTGAGGGACTCCATGGCAATAGCAGCTGCACAAAGCCACCTGAGATTGCTCCTTCTCAGGACTGCAGATCCCTGCTGACCCCACCTGCACAGCAGCTCTGCTTTACCCTGCTGCTTGGCACCCTGCTCCTGGCCGGGCGGAGTAAGAAAAGCGATGCTCAACCCACAGGCACCCTTCCTGCCCATGGCAGCAGCCAAACAGCCCATCCCAGAGCACCTGCGGCTGGGTGGTGGTAGCTGAGGCTCAGGAGGGTCTGCTGACATGCAGCAGGGCCTGGGGGAGATTGCAACCCATCACTATGCTCTCTGCCTAACAGCTTCAGCACTGCGGGATCCTGCAAAGGCACCCAGGACTGCGGCCCTCCCGGGAAGTGGGGATACCACCTCTGACACTCAGGGGAACGCATGGAAGGGCGTTTGGTGCTTGGAAAAGCAACCCACCAAGGGCACACAACGAGATTAGGACACAAAAGTGGACCTGCAGAGCAAGGCCTGGCTGGGCTGTTGAAAGAGGTCTCAGATCACTGCAGCTTTTCTTGAAGTATGTTAGAAGCTTCTCACTCTTAGTTTAGCTCATGTACAAGGTGGCTACTAGCCAGCGAAAATCTGCATAGGGGCAATTTATTCTGAGAACTTGATGTGAAATGTAGGCTGCTGTGACAAGCAGAAAAAAAAATTTCTGCCTAATCACTATGAACTGCTTCCTCAATTACAAGTATGCACACAGCTGTAACAGAAAACAACAGCTTGCTTTAAAGACAACTCCTGCTAATTTTTGAATGAGGGGGTTGGAAAAGCTCATGTTAGTCTGGCTGAGTTTGTCTGTCATGGCAGCATGTGCACCATTTTCAAACCTGTCTCTCTAAATACCCTTTACTGCAGAAGCTCTCAAAAAACCTACGTCACTAGCAAAGAACAGTACTGAGGAATCGTATACAGAACTCTGAAGAGCAGTTACAACGAACATCCTTATGCAAAAACATCACAAAAATGCCTGTGCATATATTAGAGGATTTAATGAGAAAACACACAAGGAGGTGGCTGAAAGCTCAACAGTGGTGGAATTACTTGAATAAAATGCATGTATATCTTCTCTCCCTCTCTCTCACACACGGTCCTGCCTTCCTTTCCAATGGTGCTCCAGGAGATCTGGAATGGAGATCTCCAGGACATTTCCAGGACAAAGGAGTAAGTCACTAGCCCAGCACTTCCTAGGGTCTTGAATTTTGTGTATGGTGCCAGGAACCCCTGCCTCACCATGCGTGTTGGTGATGGTGATGCTTGGCTCAAATTTAATTCCATTAGAAACATCCATAATAAAAATTTCACCCAGGGATGTCTTTCACGAGGTACAAAAAACATGCACACAGTAGTGACATCAAAAGAGAAAATTCCCACAGTGGCAGTGGAGGAACCCACATATAAGATATGTCATTTTTTACTGCTGTCACTTGCAAAATACAACTTTTAACTGTGTAACTTATACATTAAGGGGAAAACAGTCTTGTTTTTGTTCAGTATAAGAAAACAACACGCCTGAGAACGGGCCTGGTGCTGTTGCAGCAACAGCTCCAGTGCCTGAAGCAGGGCACAGCTGTGGGACCATCATGCCTGCCAAGTCTGGGCAGATTAGTATGGCATTCAGTGGTCATTCACTCATACTGCTTCAGCATCCTTCACGCTACCCAAGGGCTGCCCACAAACTACAGACATGTGCAGACACCATAACATTTTGTGTCACCCTTTTTTTTTCTCCCTCTGACACCTCGCAGCGACATCAGTGCCTTGCCTCCCACCAGACACATGTGGACTTGCAGGGTTTGACCATTTCTAGTCTCCTGTCACATGCTTCTACAGGACTGTCAGGTACGTGCCCCCAAAAACTGGGAGACATTTGACCAATGTACACTGCTTAGGTTAAAGATCAATTGTCACAAGTCCATAAAAACAGAGAATACATGACAGAAACAGCTAATAACCCAGAGAAAATATGTTCTTGAACTTTACAGGACTGTCTAACCTGATTTGAATTGGACAGCTTCATTATATATTTTGTCATAGGCCATGGCTTACCTACTTACTGTAGTTCAAAAGACAAATATCGATTTAAGTGCAATTCAGCTGTAGAAAAACCTCTCCTAACAACAACAACAAAGCAGAATCATGGAACCTCAGCTGTACAGTGTCTCAGCAACTTTGTAAGAAATCCCCTGTTTAAAAGCAAAGCACACGCTTTTCACTCTCACAGACTCCACCAGGTGCTGGAAGATGTAGTTGTTCTTGATGGCGTGGCATCGGCAACAGTACAATATTCTGCAAACAGGTCTGATTGCATGTATTGGAACAAAGTAAGAAACTGAACAGACGTCTACAGCCTCACCCTACAGCTATACTATTTCTGCTATGCTAAGATGGGCACATAGCTAAATAGACATTTTTCTCAATACATGGAGGGGACGGTTCAATTCGTTAGCCAGGCATGTTTTATGTCTACACAAAACATTTCAGAATTAATAGAATGATCAATTCAATAAAATAAGAACATCCACTTTTCCATACAGAAGAAACAATTTCAGCCATTTATATGTGTGTTAGCAATGATGAAAAATGTGATGAACTGAAGTATCACTCCTTAATTTCTTTAGAATTGCAGTAGTTTTTAAAAATAAATTCTAGATGCTTTCAACCTAACATATTCTACTAGGCTACAAGGCAGCCTGCTGTAGGTGACCCTGCTTCGGCAGGAGGGTTGGACTAGATGACCCACAGAGGTCCCTTCCAACCCCTACCATTCTGTGATTCTGTGATTCTCAGCACATACAAAGAGCAAAGGGCACGGACACTTGCTATGTCAGAGGTGAGACAGCTGGAGTGAAAGTCACTATACACAGTTGAAAAATCCTGCCACTGATGATTGTAAAAAAATAATGAGGTAATCTATCAAAGAAAAAGTTTCTGTGCTCTGTCAACATATTCTAAGCCCATTTTAATTATTCTTTGCCACAGAAGTTAAATTTTACATCTCATCGAAAGTAAACAGTCATATAGTTGTGTACCATAATGACAGACTGGACATAAAAGGGTAATAGAAAACTGGAGAAAAATCAGTGGCAAATTTTGTCTACAAGTAGAATCAACAGGATATCATGCTAAGCAATTATAGCAAAAGCAGAAACCTGACTAACATAAACACAAAACTCACTTAAAATTACATAACTTGGACGAATGTATTATTTTGTCTGCACGTGACATTCACCTTTGAGCAAAGTTGAACAGGCAGTTGGACTAGATGACTCCTGTAGGTCCCTTCCAACTCTTCTGCTCTATTCTATACCATTCTATATGAATATTCACTGTTCTCTTGTTAAACTGGCTTCCTAGAACGGTGGTCAATGCTCCATGCCTGTCAGCGTCCAAGAGACATTTGGGCAATGCCCATAATAATATGCTGAAGTGCAGTTGGATTGGGTGATCACTGTAGGTCTCTTCCAATGGAAAATATTCTAGCCCATTCTAATTCAAAACTTTGAGAGGCTGAATATATTCAAATCAATCTTAAAGCCAACTTTAAACAATGAACTCTCATACTCCAAAGACATAAAATTTTACAAAACAGAAGAGGGGAATTTGGCATTATATTTTATACAGTAAAACAAGCCATCCAGAAAAGCAGTCTTTAAATCTATCAGAAGAATGGGACAGAATTCAGGTTTCACACGTCACACAACAGAAACACCTCTACAGGATCATCCATCCTCATCTATAGGTGATATGTATGTGGCCCATACCACTTCTCACTGGAAAACTGTAATCTCTTTGTGAGAAACAGAACAATTGCTTATGCAAAAGAAGCTTTTCAGGCAGTTTAAGGCAATCAGTAGTGCAATAAGCATTTTGATCTTTAAAAAAAAAAAAATGTAAAAATACCTTGTCTAACTTCATTCTCAGTTTTGCTTCAACACGCTTTTTATGTGAAAAAGAAACAAACAGTTCAATTCCATTTAAAATTCACATTGGGAATTACAAGTTGTTACCAATCAGGGTAAAGGATGGAAACACACTGTTTCACAACATGCTTCATATACTTTTGTTGGATATTTTCTTACCTCCATCTCCTTCTTCCTCTCCTTCATTTAAAACCATAATGCAGATATGTTTCCTCAGCTGACGCATGTTGGAGAACTTCCGATTGCATTTCCTACATTCCAAGCTGCCTGGCGAGACTTCAGCCAGTTCCGGACCTTCTTCTGTCCCAGGTGCAGGCTCTTCGCTTGGAACAGTGTTATTTTCTGCCACATCTTCATCCACACAAAACTTCTTAGTAGACCCTTTTGGTCTGCCCCTTTTCCTCTTCATTACAAGAAGCTCTAGTAAAGAAAGTTCAAGTTACAAAGAAGCCATAATTAAATTCCACAGCTAATTACCTAATATCCATTTGATCATTGAAAGAAGGACTATTAAATGACATTCAAGAGCTTCTATCCCTAAAGCTTAAGAAAAAGGTTAGCTTCACATAAACTTCTTAAGCAATGGCATTTGTTGGCATTTCTGCTAGCTGCAAAGCGATAACTTTTGTGGTACTGAGATAGGCTGATGTCAGAGTGCCACAGTTTTACAAAAATTACCCTGCAAGCACTCTTTTAAATTGTTGTATAACTGTATTAGCATGCATATTCTCCAAAGTTGGTCTGCTGTGTTCTGGCATTTTACAAAAAATCCTTTTAATTTAAGTCACCCTTAAAGAAATTGCTTAAGCACTAAGATGTACTCAAACAATTTATCTTTTAAAACCTAAAAGCTCGTTCTCCTTCTAATGACATGAAAAATTACACTAATAATTCCCATGGTTCTTTACTATTAGCACTTTCAAGCCAAAAATTGGTATAAAAGATTGTTGACAACAAATAAATTCTGGAAGTCATGCAAAAAATATCTCCGTAATGAGTATTTTAAATAATTAAAATCAGAAGTCATACACAAATCTTAATAACTACAACTTAACTTTACATCTCCACATTTCTACAGAGGAAACACTGACAAAACCAATGAAATGTAGTGAACATAGAAACACATAACAACAGAAAAAACTTCACGCTCATATTTCTTGCATGAGATTTCTCTCATCACTGCTGTAGTTACTTCAGAAGCCATCTTGCTATCACCTGCTCACAGATGTAACCACTGAAGATAGACCACACCAACTGGATCTCAAGTAAACGTCTAGACAACAGAAGCAGATACTCAGAGGGAAGGGGGAATTTTCCACATAGTGATCAGATTCAGATTTCATCCTAGCTATAAGCTGCTTTCATCTAAGAGGTTAATGGAATTGAGAGAATCGGTCTCCATCCTTCTTGCTAATCTCGGGGGTTGTCTGCTTGTTTTTCAGTTCTTATGTTGTGCTTCCCAAGGAATTATCTGATTGTTATTGCAAATATTTTAGTTATTTACTTTGAAGCTGCTCTTCTGCAAGAAACTAAGTTCACAAACAGCAAAGCATGGTAGCATTTAAATGATCTTTTTAAGTCTGAGTACACATCGAATCATAGAATGGTTTGGGTTGGAAGGGACCTTAAAGATCATCCAGTTCCGAGACTCCTGCCATGGGCAGGGACACCTTCCACCAGACCAGGTTGCTCAAAGC
>Ga0181612_182694_pt1 | contig 24889 bp, 12 predicted proteins | sample HoacroProtozoa21_FD_119630 | JGI IMG/M metagenome (GOLD analysis project Ga0181612, IMG submission 119630) | Hoatzin crop microbial communities from Cojedes, Venezuel. Combined Assembly of Gp0051906, Gp0051904, Gp0051908
AATAACTGTCCCCAAATGAGTTCCTATCCATTACCTTTTTCATAATTGTTGCAACAGAGCAAGTAGCTTCAGTAACTGTGCATACAAATGACCTATTAGAAACTTAACAGGTCTTTTCCAAATGTGATTATGAGCTCTGACTTAGAGCTACTTGGTTTTGCACGTAATTCTGTTTGATGCCAACAATCTGCACAAAATTAAGATAAAATATGTTTCCACAAGACTAAGTGGAAATAAACATTCAGAATCTAAACTCACAGATTCAGAAGCTATGAAGTGATAAACACTGCTGAATCAAATGCAGTGATTTTTGTAATAGAAATGTTAAAAAAAATTGCTTTTGCCTGTGCTCTGGTGTCAGGAGAATGGAAAGAAGAAGAGGCAGTAATTATATGCTAGAGCTCTTACAATGCCACACGCTATAATTAAATGATAAGTGTAACAGCGAAAAGTCTAAGGTTAGATAGCAGGGATAAAAGGCATAGTAGGTTATGAGAGTGGACATCTGCTATAGATCACCGTATGAACAGCAGAAATGTGAGTAGATAAAGATACCTCAACCAACTCAAGAGTTCTTACAACAAGAGGATGTTTTTCATTACAACAGTCCTTATTGGCCCTGTTTCTTAATGGGTAGCTATTTATGCTTTCACTGTAAGTGAACATGAAATAGGTTTTTATTAGAAAATATTAGAAAATTATTCAGAAACACCATTTAAGGAGAACAATAAAGAACAGGAGCATAGACGTGCAGCTTCCTCAGTTGCTGAGGTTGTTAAGAAACAGCAGGAAACACAGAAAGAGATCCTGGCACTCCCACCGTGAACGGCTTGGGCACGTCGTAAAGAAGTTAGCTGAGCAAAACCAGAATGAGTACACTTAAAATGTGCAGGGAAAAAAGGTAAGAGCAAGCACAGCAAGCTGCATTAACCAAAGGAAACAAAAGAAATACCATCTTTCATTCACATCAAATAGATGAATGAGAGAACAAAACTATAAAAATCTTTGACCTTAACTGAAACCAACAAAGATTGTGACAACTTACAAATAGCTACGATAGTGCCATAGTTCGGGTTTAAATCTCAGTGGCTAAGCAAGCAACAGGTGAGGGGGGACACAGACTTTGACAAAAAAAACCCTGATTCTGGAAACGCGTCCAATTTTTTTTACAGGAAGGAGTGAAACAGAACATGAGATTCCGATACTGATAGTTCTTCCCTTGTTTTCTCTTCTAGCACAAAAGCGGGAAGAGAAGAGGTACAACAAACACACCAAGGCACTATTACACCGGTCAGTCCGGCCTGGGATCTCCAGAGTCTCTGAACATACCTTCCTTCCCTCCAGCAACCCAAAACAATAATGGGGACAAGAAACTCTACAGCCTCCTTGGTTCTGCAGGGAGCCAGCAGCCTGCTCATTTATTTCCCCCCCACTTCTTCTGTTTCTTTTTCTTATTGTTTAAAACAATCTAGCTTTCTCTTTTTTTTTTTTTTTTAAACCATCTCAAATGTAGACTGTGAATACATGCTCTGCGTCATGCTACCTCATACCGGAATAACTCCTCGAAATGCTGAACTTCACTTGCGATTATTTATCTAAAAGCTTTGTTTTCTTTCAAACTGTGTGTATTTTGTTCGACTGTATCTACTGATAGCTAAACTCCCAAGCCTTCAACCTGCCATCTCAAAGAAGCTGATGCAAAAGAGTCCAAGCAGAGTTTACTGTTGGTCTGTAATGAGAGCAAAATGATAAATCTCTGTACTGAAAGCCAGCTGCTTCATTCTTAACTATGATCCCCCCCCTTTTCTTTGGCATTCTAGCTAGCACACAGCTGTAATAAATGTGGCTTTTCTGACAAGCCGTGCAGATGTTAACAGTTCTGTAGGACATCAAGAAACATTTCAAGAATCTTGTAAGTGCTGACTAAACTTGCTTGAATTACCCACACTACCTCCTCCACATTCCTATTCAGTAACATTAGCCTTCCTGAACATAATAAGTAAAAAAAAAATTAGCATTTAAGCCAAGACATTAATATCTAAGTCTAAATGCACTATCAATAAACAAGGAATGTTCTTAAGCCATAAGACAACAGATATTCAGATAGTGAACCAGAAGAAGTCAATTTATTCTTTGTCAAGATGACTAATGCATTTCTCATTTCTTATCTATGCAAGAGTGGATAAGTTACTGTCTAAAAATATATATTTATAGAAGTCGCGGCTGGATATATTCGAAAGAAAGGATCAGAACTACAGCCAGATCTTTTCTTTTCTAATAATCAAGTGGATTAATACTAAATAAGAGTGAAGGAGTTCAAAGTGCTACCTAGTACATTTTTATTAAAGTTATATTAGCATGCCAGTCATATGCATTAAAGATTAAGCTAAAGCCTCAAACCACAGTCAGTTCTAGGCAGGAGCAAGAGTCCAGCTGTGCAGGTAGGGGACTAGATACCAAATGCATTCATTAAGCGAGATACCGGTTTAATATTCTTCCCTCTTCAGGCAGCAAGCTTAGCTTCCCTTTTTGGGATAGGACTTTCGAAACATGTGAAGCAGTTTAGAAGCAGAGTCACCAACAAAGGCAAATATGACTAGTACTCATGTATTACTCCAGATGCTTGAAAATCCCACATCAAATACCCTGCCCTGTGTGTAAACTTCACACTTTCAAAACCTACTGGAAGGAGGGCTGCAGAGCCATTCACAGCACTGAGCCATGAAAGGATCACAATCTTTGACAAGTTCAGAAACAAAATGTGCAGTCGAGAGCTTCCACAGTGCAGTTTTGAGATTGTCACCCGTCAAGTGTCAGTCTCGGCACAGTTTCAAAGAGGACAGGGTAGAGAGAAGTAAAACGAATATATCAGCACATTTCCTGCAAGGGATCGATAAAAAGACCTCGCTCCTACACAAAGACTTAAATACCTGTTCAACTTCAGATACTTCTCGCATTACGGTAGCACACTTCAAGTTAAAATCAAGCCTTTGATGATGCAGGGCCCAAATAATTCACCATGAAATGCAGAATTCAGGGTATTGTTTGTTCTTTAATTTATCAATACGGGAAATCTGAATATAAAGCAGAATTGCAATGTGCTATTTTCTAAAATGCTTCATGACACTGCTTTTAGAGTAATTTCATCAAAATGCCATAAAAAGTACATTTAACCATTCTGAGATGAGCAAAAAGACAATACACTACAACCTTAAAAAGAAGTTAATGTAATATTAACAGATCCTATGTAATTAGCTTGTCCGAAACCTCAACCCATCTTCAAGCTTCCCCGAACAAAATAAAATTGAAGGGGAGAGCAGGAAAAAAACTAAAAACCAAAGAAAAATAAAAAGAGAGGAGAGAAACCCCCCACTAGCCAGAGCCCCTCACTGCCGTTATTCCTCCACGAGCGGAAACGCTCCATTCAGTCATGGCTTAGGAGGCATAAACATCATTGAAATTCAAAGGCAGCTCCGAGAAAGAGGACGCCTCAATTGGTATGCAAGTGGTGTTTTCTCGCCCTGAATACATTATGAACTTGCAGCATGCTAATATGCCATGCTATCATAAGCACCAGATGGAACAGTAGGCAGTATATGTCCCATCAAACCTCAGGAAGATGTATTAATGTTCCTGCTCTTTTTTTTTTCCTTCCCTACCCTCCCCCTTCCCTACTACAAACCTTCAGCTGTGACCCTAGACTGGCACATTTCTCAGCATCAGTCACCTGCTCCTGAAGCACAGTTCTCCAGGGTTGCCTCATCTTCACCAGGTGGTGCCAAGCATCTTTTCAATCTTTTTTATCACAGAAGGTAAAGGCCACAAGACGTGTCAGGCTGTGCTTACTGAAGGGTACCGAGTACAAAAGATAACATCATGAGATAAATGATAGATGAAGGAAGACTTTGGGTTTAAAGCTAGCACAATTGTTTTAAATTATGTATAAGTAGCGCGGCACAAATTTCCCCCTCAGTACTACTGGCGAATGAAGAACTGGGGGGCAGCGGCGAAGGGTAAGATTTTCTGTGTAACCAAATAAAACAGAGGAAACCGGATTAAAGATCTTTGAACTGAATTCCTTTTTTCACCACACTGGAAACCTTTTCAGAGAAGATGCACACAATTCAACGGCCATTTATAGGGTAGGGGGCAGGGTTTAGTTTTAAATCAGAGTATGAAAATGGCTCACAGACAAATTAGTTTATAGGATTTTGATTAATTTTTTTTATTAGAGATATGACATTCTTTGACTTTCATGATTAAAGAATTGCTTGGGCCTGTATGTACGATTCTAAAGAAGTACAGTATTTTAATATTGCTTAGCATCGTCAATGAATTCTAATCCCAAACAGGTTTTATATGACTCAAGAGAAATGTAATCTAGTATTCTGTATAAAAATATGTGCATACACATATAAAACTAAACCACAAATTTTCTGGTGTCATCTGAATTCTTCCTATCTATTCATAGAAATATGCCTCCTATTGATTTATATAGTCTGCAAGAAAATTATTCCCCCCACCCCCCCGTCCTGTTGGGCCCTTCAAAAGATAAAATGAGGTCCCCAAGACTGAAAACAAAGAGTCTGCGTATTCAAACCACAAATAAGATAGACCTGACATGGCTGAATAAAAGCAAATCAGCTTTTCTCATTTGAAGTTTTAATGTTCAAGTGTTTTTAAACACATTTGTTTTTCACAAAGAAATCACATGAGCAAACATTTTGCTAATTTCTGGTATTTTAGAAACCACCTGCTGATTTACAAACAGCTCTCACTATGCATGTAAATCCATTATTTTCCTAACAACATTAGCCTTCTCATAAATACAGTCTAATTCTGCAAGATGCTGAGTATTCACAACCCACATGAACTTTTCTGCAAATTAACATCGCTAAAAATCTCACAAGAGCTAGTTATTCAAGTTATCTGTTCTATGTACACGCATTATTTTTTTCAAGTATTAAAGGTCTAGTTGACAGGGATTTCCCCCTACCCATCCATTCCTAAACAAAATATAAAATAATTACCTTTTACTTTCAAATAAATGACTCTGGGACTTTTATTCACAAATAACATGCATTATTCTAGCATCTATTAAGTCCGGATAGACTCTAATATAAGGATGTCCTAGGGACTGAGTCAGAAATCATGTCAATTTTTTTTCCTTTTTCTCTTCCTTCTGAATATTGGGGTTGGGGGGTGGGGGTGTATTCTGAATCTTAATATATTGTCTTTAAGAGTAATTTGCTAGATTATGATTTGCATTGTGCAAATAAGTCTATTTAAGTCCATTATCCTGCATTATAAAGTAATTTCTGACACCTAAACAGCACTCAATTTAATTACAACATACCGAAACAGTACAGCTGACTCCCAAAGGAACCTGTTCGGAACAGAAGACGATGATATATGCTAGCTGCTGATCATCTTTCACCATCAGATCTGCAATCAACTGTTTTAAAGAACAGTATCAGAACATCTGCATCATCATAATATTTTGTGGCAAAAAGCCCTCCAAAACATAGCAATTGCATGCAACAATGTGTGTACATCCCAGACTTGTAAGCAGACCTATTTAAAACTAAGCAGCTTTACTGTAATGACCAAAGGAGACAAAAAAAAGTGCTCTGATTGTGATTTAGCAAGCATCAATTTCTGCAGCAGAATCCCCATTGGGTAATTCATCAAGGCATCTATTCTATATCTGGCGTGGCAAGACAGCAAAAACACTTACAGCCTACAAAAAGAAAAACACTTGTGACAAAACTATTACGCATTCCTGGTGATTAAGTAAGAGACACTCACTCTTTCTTGAACCAATGCCCCAGACAAAACCATGCAATCGTATTTGCTGGTGTCAGGACGAAATCAAGGCATCATGAATTTCTGTATTCCTTCAAGATAAAGCAAGTTAGTCAGCAACATCCACAAAGCTCTTTCTGAAAAGAACACAGAAGTGAACTAAGGAGAGAGTGTATAATTTCTCTTGTGTCTCTACAGAGGGATGCTGGTCGATACCTGAAATGTAGGGTAGCGTTTTCATCTTTGGAGCTTTTACAGACTCTCAACAGTGGTTTGAAGCAAAAGCTTTAAGGCAGCATAAACTAAAGAATTCCATTTCTGCTAGTCTCTGAAGATTAAATATAATTGCTTTTCTTCCTCAAAATGAAAGGAATTGGAAATTACTGCTCTACCAATTGACATGTCAGAGGAAGAAGCCTGGCTGGTCAGCTGTCGTGAGAAGCAGCCATGCAAACCCAACCTTTATTCCCCCAGACGTGGTTCTTCTGCCTATGGAGAGAGGTTTGAAGACGGCAAAGGAAGGAAGACTGCAACACCGGCTCTCCCTCAGACGGCACAGAACTTGCTACACACGCTCTGAAGACTGTTTTCATACCAAGCTCTCAACCAAAGTTTCATGCCCAGATTCATCTCCGGCGCAGCAGCCTTGCTTATTAGAGAACCCAAATACAGATTTGCTTTTACAACCACAGAGAATAATGCAAAGAGAAATGCAAGGAAATTCACCAAACAAGAGGAGCATTCTTCAAAATAATTTAAAAATTTAACGAGACAACAAATAATATTCCCAGAGGCCACAGTCTCGTTTCTCCTCCATTTGCAAAGGGAAAATAAAGTGCTCACACTGACTATTAGAAATTCAGAAAATTGAAATATGCGCTCATTACTGCACAGATCCCCTTTAAAAATTGCAAAGGACTGTCCCTTTTTTACTGAAGATGCAATGTGGTCTAACGTCGATCTCAGTGTAAAGCAATCAAATATTGACCTTAATAAAGTAATTTAAATTACTTCCAAGATCTAATATGAATGGCATCGACAAAGGCTCTCACTCTCTTGCAGGACCCTCGAGCAAGGACATCCCGCAGCGCCGTGGAAGAATGAACTCTACCAACGTGAACCACCTGAATTCCAGCAACCGAGTTTTATCACTGCCCTCCCTCTGCCAGTGGCGAACTGAAAACTAAAACCACCAACTCCAAAGACGCAGTAAACTCTGTTGCAAATGAGTTTCCAAAAAGAAAATCGATGACTTTCAAAGCTATTCCATAACAGTGCCATCTGACCTTGCTGGACATCTAACTCTACCCATTCTTTTATAGACATAGCCAAGGCTGCTTTAACGAGCATCTTTCAGCTTTCCTTACTGTGTTAGTAATTCTCAAGGTCCTTATGGTTCACTCAGTGTTTCGCGGTGTGTACTTTCAAAACTGATACAAACCCCAATTCCTTCTCAAAAAGAACAAGGTTGTTGCATCGCTGTTTTTTAAAGAACATTTTTGTACATTGTGGTGGTTTATAAGTTACAAGGTCAAAAATACCGTACCTTGTACAGTTCCAAGCAAAGAAAGTAGCCAGAATAAATAGTAACATTGTCCACAGAAAGTGACCTCCTCTAAACTGCGGTTAGCCAGCTTTCTCCTAACTAGAATACAAATACGTGCACGCAAAGCCAGCAGATATAATTACGCAATCAACAATTATGTGGTGAAATGGACTGGAAAACTAAAATTAAAACAATAAATGTTAATTTTTATTTGCTAATCACGAATGATGTGGCTGGGGCTCTGTGAGGCACAAAATGCTTGGGAAAAAAAAAGATTCTCTTGAAAATTCAAGGAATGATACAGGGAAGTCACATATAGGAAAGTCAAAGGAGATGTCATTCATTTGGATTATAAAATAGCTACAATGAAAATTCAAGGCTGTGTACACATGCTTGCTGCCTTGGCTTAAAAGGGCCACCAGAATATATCTGGAATGCACAGTTCAGAAGCAAGAATCAAATTATAGCTGTATTTTTGTATGATTCGAGTGCACACATTTTCCAAACTGTAATCTTGCGGCAGGAAGACTGTTTGAGTCACGCGTGTTTGCATGACTCACAGAACACATAGGAAGGAGAGATCTGAAAGAAGGAAGGGGAAAGGCCCTGCATCGCTAAACCAGATTACTCCTTTAGCAGGATGTGGTTTCAAAACAGGAGCAGAATAAGACAGTGAACCCAGCACTGCCAGAAGAACCAGAGAAAGGGGGGACTACAGCTGCAGAGGAGGGCTCCCAAGGCTTCGAGAAGTAGATTATAAGCACATGAAGAAAATTCCGATAGGTCATTAGAACTGAAAGGGTACGAAGTTAAATTTTAGAGGTGCTGCTGAATGGCTTATAGAAGACAGAATAGTGCATTAACCCCCAGAAGACAACAAAAGATGTATCAATAAGCTGGAAACACACTCCTGCTTCTTGAATTATCATTTCTAACTTCGCTGGAAAACGGTTAAGAATATGCAAATACTGCTTTCTCATATCTACATTTATTACAGCAAACCCCTATTTTTAACCAAGAATGATAGAGGCCTTACCCTACACCAGTTCTGCACAAACTTGCAGTACGCTTGAAGGGTCACCAAAATACACTTTCCTTCCTTATTCCTCAGCCGCTCCTCCAAGAGGTGATCAATACCAATTCCTTTTGCTCTTCTGTTTCCACACTTCTGTCAGTCAATATGTACAATGCTGCAAGGGTTGTTACAGTCTGCTTCTAAAGGGATGTCCATAATGAATGAGAACCATATGAGCAGTACTCTTAATAATTGTGTCCACTGCTGACGGTATTTCCTTTCGAACTTCAGAAAGATTTCCTGACACCTTTGACTTACACTTTGTACCCGTTTAAAAGCATGGTTATGTTGCAGGCACTGTTCCAGAACATATATCCACATTAATACTGAAATAGCTAGCTTGATAATTTAAATTAATTCAGATGTGTGGGTCCTACCAGGTAGTTATTCCTCATTAAAATTCCACAAGATTGCCAGATCCCAAGAGCAAGAAAATGAAGTTGTTTTATTTTTAAGAAGTAGAATTAAATGCACAACTCATTATGCAACATCATGGAAAAGATCAAATAAGGCTATAGCTTCATGCCATAGGAATTTGGGCAGGAGATTCTTAGAAGTTGGACTGTTTCGATGTCTCTTGACACTACAGCCCTAAACCAGCTGCAACAACATTACTACCAGGTAGTGTGCTGCAGCACAAGGATAAAACCAAGAGGTAAGTGAATCTCCAGTTGAAGCGACACCTCTCAAATCCCAAGGTCTCCAGAAACTTGTTTTCTCAATTTCTTCTGCAGCTAATGCTCACAATGAGGCTATTTCACCATATTCTGCCTGTAACTGGCAGTAAAGAAGAAATTACTAGTAGGAAAAAAATAAAACAACCCAACAGCACAGAGAAATACATTCAGCTTTGGTATGTGGAAGCATAGCTTGATGAGCTACCACGGGAAGGAGGTGCAGCCCTTTCAGCCATCACCGAGTCTGACAATTCTGCTCTTCTACCAGCACACAAAGGCAAAATTCATTCTGCAATTTACAGATCACGTAATGGTTTCAGATCAGATTCAATGAATAATTAACTGTAGGTGCCCAGAAGCTCAACACTGCTGAAGTTTCCCCGAAACACGACACAAAAGCCAGTGCCATGGACTGCTCTGCTCTCCCTGACAGTGCACCGGGCTGAAGCCCCTCAGACTGGGTATCCAAAACAGCTGACAGATCCAGTAGCACACAGAATGGTCATGCAGGCTGAAATGATCTCAGGAGATCAGATAGTTCATGCCCTTCTGCCTCAAAGCATGTTCAGTTAGATCAGGCTGCCAGGGGTTTGTCTGATATGGTGTCTTCAGTAAAGCAAACGCCACTACCTCTCTGGACAACCTGTTTCAGAGTCTGACCATCGTTATGGTGAAGAGTTCTTTTCCTGGTATCTGCCTGGGATTTATCATGGTCCATTACTGCACCTCTTGCCTCTCATCCTATCGCTATGCACCTCTGAGAAGAGTTTGGCTCTCTTCATCTTCTCTACACCCTCCCATTAGGTAGCTGTAGACAGCTCATGGCAGAAAAGATGATATAAAGTTAGTTATATTTAACTAGCATCTGCCTACAGCTCACCAACAGGGAAACACTGGAGACAGGATGCTTTACTCCTGCCTTTCAAGAGCCTCAGTAACTTGGAGACATAGGATCCACAGTACTACTCCCTCCTCCAGAAAAGATGTCCAGATCCTCACCTTCAGATCGGCAATTAGAACCGGTTTGTGTAAGGCATAGCTAGGCGAGATAGAAGAGGTGAACTTTCATTTTATTCAAGCCTTTCGAGCAGAATCCTCACTCTGTAAGTGAAAGACATGAATTCAAATCCCCCTTCTGCTTGCTCAGGCTCAGGTCTGCAACATATTCTCTCAGCAGGGAAGAAAGCTACAGCCCAGTAGCGGCTTCTTCTGGATGGGAGTAATCTCCATGGCTCTTGTCCTGGCCATGGACCGACCTCTTGTCCTGGCCATGGACCGAGCAGGAAGTGTTTCAGGAGGGACCAAGGCCTGAGATCAACAGCAGCAAGGAGGAAGCGGCTCCTGCGCTGGTCCCACTCTTCGCCTGGTGACTCTCGCGTACAAGAGGCAGAACGAACAGATGTACATCGCAAAATGCAACGTGGTGCAGAGACGGCTGAGTTCCTGGAGAGTTGAGCCAGCGAATACAGATAGCATGGTACAGCACGGCAAAGGCTTCACCAGCCTCACAGAGGAACTGTGCAAATGCAGAGCTAGCGTAGCGGGATATTGAATGAAATCAGCCTTGCCAAGCGGGCCACTATGGCTAGACTGTGCCTGCCTACAAGTAAAAATCCAAGCACTGCCGTGCCCTACGGATTTCCCGATTTAATCTCTACTTGTCTCAGTATCGCTGGCTCTGTGCTGCGTTTTACACCACACACGTTTCTGGGAACTAAAAGTAAGCCTGCACTTGTGAAGACACCAACGTTTCTAAATACACATTAGGCATCCTCCGAGATTACCTACCATATCCAACTGTGCAAATGACTCGGATACAGAACTGCCTCCCAAAATCCCCAAAAGACATATGCAGGCGTGAACTCAGCACCGGCCTGCTTAACCCTGTCAATACGGAGACAGATCTTCGCATGCACAGATGCAGCTCGACATGCTCGGGAAACTTTGAAGTGGCGTACCTGGAACGAGGAGAGAGCTGAGGGCAATTCACAGGCACGCAATTCTGGCTTTGGAAACCAGCTACCGCTTCAAGTGCAGAAGTCATCTTGTGCATTTCGCTTTCATCTGTGACCCGACAGCGAGAGAGCAGGCTTCAGCTGATTTTTTGTAGAGTTATCCTTGGCATACACACTCGGACCAAAAAAGGATGAAGCAAACAAACCAGAAAACTTGTACAGGTATAGGTACAGGTCCTGAACAGGACCACAGACCATGTCTTCTTCTGCTCTTACTTGTATCAACTTCTCTATTTATACTTTCAGCGTATCCTATCATTTTAGAATTTTTTACCCAAAATTTGTATTCAAGTCTTTTTGTAAGTTGCATATACACAGATCACATTGATTTGCAAGTGACGATGATCATGCCTTAACCAGCAATCATGTATTAGTGTGGAGTCCAAAATCTTAAAATCAACATGTGATTGATGCTAAACACCCTGTGCACACCAAGGAAGCACCAGTCCTGAGAAACTGATTCATTTGTTCCTCTCCAGCTAAGGGTCTAAGTTGAAGCACTAAATTTTCACAGGGAAAGAGTGTTTGGGACCCTACTTAAAAATATGTATGATTAGCTTTCTGCAGCATGATCTGCTTCCCATGATGTGTTAGTTACTTTCCACGCATACGTAGCAAGATGCTGTTCACAACCCCATAGGCTGAAAATAAGAGCAATAATGTCATGCAGACTTTGGAATTTATTACTACCATAAAATAAGAAGAACTTTAATACTTTGAAAAGCAAGTCATTATACATCGTCTCCCAAACCTTACGATACGTATCTGAAGAACGAGTGACCCACGGTCCTCCCAGGGAAAGAGCTTATCACTCCTATCCAAAGCCTGAAGAAGATAAAGTCATTATGTAGGATGACTGGAATAATGATGCAAGGTTAGCACTCGGACTTAAGTATTTCCAGACACATTTTCCCCGTTTGGCAGGAAACTTGTTTTGTAAGACACAGAATTGTCCTAATGTAACAGCATAGCAACTGCAACTTAGAACAAGTTGGTTAATGGACTGTTAGGAGACTTTTGCTGTATAACAGCATTTAGCAGCGTGTATTTAAAAAACAGGTGGATAATCCAAATGTTCAGTTACTAGGACACTAACAGTTATGTCCATGGCAATTTTGTTTCTGTTCTTTAAACAAATCATCACTTGCAAGCACTAATGTTAAAACCAGAAAGCCAGTCTAGTACACAGTGGCTATAAATGCCAAATCAATTTTCAGCAGATAATAAAGTCCATGTTTTACAATCAGCAATGCACTGTTTTACTACCCAAAATGTAAGCTAATAATATATAGCTCTGCTAAATGGAAAATGCAGATATGCTGTTAAGGAACGGGCTGGCTGTGAGATGATGGATCATTTCTGCTGGGACCTTCTTAAAGCTATGTGCAAATGTTTTGAAAATATCACATGATGTGGCCATGTGTTAAAAATTACAGCCAGTTAAGTTCTCTGCTAAGAAAAATATGTGGGCAATTTATGAAATGCACTCCAGGATGGAGATATCTTAAGTAAAACCAGATTTTGAAAACAAACCCATTTTTTTTTTTTGAAACATGAACTTAAAAAAAAAGTCACAGCCACATCTGGAGAGCAGAAGTAAAGAAAGGGTGGTCTGACCTAATACCAGGCCATCTTCTGAAAGAGCAGCATTATTTCTGGGCTACAATGACTGTGATCACTGATTGTCCTTTTAAGGAAACCATGCTGAATACTGCCATGGGCAATAATAAAGCATTTTGTAGGCCAACATCTGTTCTTTGAAAGTACTATAAAATGACTGATAGATTTGTAATGTTTCATAAATAAAGTCCAGAATAAACAGTTCTTTAAAAAAAAAAATCAAAACAAAACCCACACATTCACAGTAATCAGGCAAACCGATGTACGGTTTTAGATTTGAACGCTGTTCCCCCAGCATCAATTATTTAGAGATAAGCACTTCCTAGAGTTCACTACACAGAATGACAACATGGTTAACTTGGTTACTCCTAGCAGCATGTTAACGGGATTATCTTTCCAGAGACTTTTCTCAGAGTTGCAGTAATGCTTTAACAGAGATCTGAATCGCTTTTACAGCGTTTCATTAGCAACCCTCGCTTTGCCCTGACAGGGAAGCGAGGAGGTGAGTGGCCAGTTGCAATTTTAACAGTATGAGCAGTTCGTCTTTGAAGGGCGAATTCATTTTGTGTACAAGTGTTATCGCTACACATAAGCCAGAACTCGTCTTTATTACTTCCTCTTCTTTCCCCAAAAGGAGGACTTCAGATGTCAGAATCACTAAAGGGATGCTTCTGAAATCAAGACTTCACACATACACAAAAGGCACTGACATAATATCAGATTACATAAAAATACACATCCTTTTAATCTCCTGTACATAATGTGCTTACTTTTAAAATACAAAATCTGCCCCAGATGGCTAATAATGCCCATTTGAAAAAACCCAACACCACAATATTAAAGGGCTAAAATATGCTGTGAACAGATTGAGAGGCAGTTCATCCTAGAGGAGAGTAAAAAAGTGCAGATGGGTGTCAAAAATAGCCAAGTGTCAGATCTGTTCAAGTATCTCCATTCTGGCACATGCTCCCAGTCACAGCTGTTAGTGTATTCTCTGTATCCAAGTGCAAGGTTTTCTAACACTCCGAGCTGACATTAAAACACACTTCCTGCTTGCTACTGCTTGAAGAGAATGCTGGAAATTAAAGATTTCTTTAATGGTAAAGCTTCACGAGTATTGATAAGGGTATACATACTCGCGTGTAGCGCGTGCCATTTTGATTAAAGATGCATGAAATTTTAACCAGCAGGTAGGTTAAGTAATTTAAATGTCAAAGGCTTAATAGGTTTTCAAAAACCTCCACTCTAGGCATTCCAACACTGTTTGCCAATAGCCCCAAATAACGCACACAAGGATCAAAACTGCTAAGACTGTGTCATTTCAGTACATTTAAATATCTTGATAGAACACGGAAACAGTAAACTGCATGAGAAGATGAGTTTCATACAAAAATAAGAGGAACATCAGTGGATTCAAATTATGCAGAATGCAGTTTTCCAAGTTAATGAATTACCACGATATTTATAATGAAGACCACATTCCCAGGAATGTAGCGCAGGCAAATCAAATTTGACGTTTAAAGGGTTAAATTGACGTTTCATAGTCCTCAGTTGTTATCTATGCAAATTAATTTGCCCATATTTCAACCATATAAATCCTCTTAGCCTTGCGCTTTGAGCAAACAGAGCCTACTTTTCTTGTTACAACCAGAAGATCAGCAAACATACCAGCAGTAGGGTACGGCCGTGTATAAAAATCCTAAAAGGAAAACATTCTTCCAACAACTGGCAATACCTACATGCAACTGTGGTTGCAGCAAACTGGCAGATACTGTTTCAAAACACCATCTGCGAGGTGTACAGACTCTCTGTGATCAAGCGTAGCCTCTTCTGCCTGTCCTACCCAAATAATCCACAAGAACCAGCCAGCTGTAGGATCTCTAGCCCTGTCTTTTTTTATCCAGAGACACAGGCTGCTACAATCAGGCACATGGCTTTCCTCAGTCCTCACCAAAGAAGAAAAAAAAAAAAAAAACCCAAACAAAACACACCAAATTCAATCCACTCGGTCGTGGTCAAGCATCTCACAGAACCCCTCAGACAAATCATCCTGCATAGAACCACCATTTTCATTGGCAATAACACTTATCAATTAGACAAGCGCTCGTAAGATCCAAGGATAATATTTTCCTGAGGAAACCGACGTACTAAAATTTCCAGCTCCACAGCATTTCCTCTAATTCAGCAGATTTTTTTATTGTTTTATTTTGAATCAACATGTCCCAGTGATTTGCCTGATGACAGTTAAGGACTACGACTTAGGACAACGCTGGAATAAATTGTTTTATAAATCTCCTTCACTTCTCTAACACAAACAGCTTTTCACAGAGATAATTTCAGCTGATGGGTGAACGCTGTGAATGATCTCTACCGATCAAATGTTTGCAGCTTCAAGGTGCAGCTGACAGTCGTGAAAGCCAGCCCGAAGCTGTATTTCTTTTCACTCAGAAATGATCCCCCCCATGCAGAGACCCGCACCCACAAAGCCGGTGACTTTCTGCTATTTCTATCCCCTTCCATTGAAACAACCAGTCCTGCTGTAAGTATCATCTCTGGCAGTTCCCTCGCACAAATTCCCCTCCCCCAAACATATACACAACAGAATTAGCATCCACGATCGCTCCATACCAGCATCAGCTTGCAAATCACACTCGATATTAAAAGAGGAGGGGGGAAAAAAAAGAAAAAAAAAAAACCACTATCAAAAAACAATTAGAGTTTCCTCATTTAAAACCGAAAGAGCTGCAATAATTTCCACTCACCAGGCATCCTTGGATAAAATATACCACACTGTAAATGGCTCTCTCCTAAAAGCAAGCTTATTTCGGGCTCAGTGCCTCCTGTTCTGGAATGAACAGAGAGAAGCGAGGAGGGCCATCAGAACTGGCTGTGGCAGCGTCGCTGGAGGCAGGATGCTGGGCGCGTGCGTTTGCCAGGCAAAGACAGATGGAGAGCTGACACTCTGTATTGCACTTGGAGCAGAAATGTGAATGATGACAGGAGCACATGTGGCCTTGAACCCAGCCCTGTCTCTTCAGGCAGAACAATGACAGCGATGTGTGTGCAAATTATCACAACCCCAGCTCCCCTCAGCTGACTCCTTTTACTCTACCTTTCACACCAAGTTCCAGATGACCAAAGAATAGAAAGTAGAATGCAGAGTGATAAGCCAAACACTGAATTATTCATTTTTTTCTTTAAAAGTTAACCCTTTCTTCTGCTGACGACAATTAAAGAAAAAAGCATCACTTTGAATCAGCTCTCCTCCAAAAGTGGAAGCAAATTCATTCTTTATTTTAACAGCCATAATTTTGCACACCATAGGACTACGTTTGTTTATTTAGCTGGAAATTCAAAACGTGCACGAGGATATACGAGAGAGTCCCCCCTCCTCTTTCTACCCTCCCCACACTCGTCATTATTATGCTGTTTTACTGTAGTGAACGGAGTATCAAAATCACTCCCTTTCTCAGATTCTCAGTAGTATGTGTAAAATAGAACACACTTAGAAAGCAGACCAGTTTTATTTTACTATAGTGCTTTTAACCCCCTGGGATTCCTGCATTGATACGTTCCAAACATTTGCAGCTTACTCTCCTTTACCTTGCATGGTGATCCATGGGGGATGAAAACAAAATCTTCCCTGTAAAGCTTTTTCAAAAGCTAAACAATCATGTCCTCCCAATTTCTGATTTTGCACACCCCTTAAATGTTTATCCTTCACATGAATAACGTATGCCTGGCTAGGTTCAATGCACTCTTCCCTATTAAGCTTTAATGGACACCATGATACATAAAACTACAAGTCTTTGTTATAGTGCTTTATCTAAAGCTGGCTATTTTCTTCTCAGCAGTCCCTCTTTAGTCCTTTGTAAAACATCTTTGCCTCTTAGGAGAAACATAGGCCTGACTCGCATGCCTTCTGTAGCACGTATAGCCTTGCACAAAATTCCAGGCACCAGGAAAAATACCTTGTTTTTAAAACTCGCCTCCTATTTAGCACTCGCAAAAGCTTCTCCCTTCAGTAACGAGTATTTCTCCAGCAATTAGCACGCAGGTCCTGGTTCTGACTTTGCCTTTGGAGTGTACGTTTAAACCCATACAGAAAGGCAGCGATTCCCAGTCAGATCTTCAGGAGCTGCGTTCTTGTCAGTGCAAGGCTCATCCTTCTGTACTTCTTTATGCATCCCCCTGATTTTGCGTTATGCTATCTTCTGCCTCTGCTGCGCAGGAACAACTCTGCTCTCAGGCCTTCCTCTTCCTTCCTCTAGCTGCCACAGAGCCCGATAAGGATCTATTTAGGAAAAGGACGCACATGCGAAATTAAGCAAAAAATAACAACCCTTCCAATATCTGGACTGAACTCATTAATATTTCTCACTTAAGGCAAATGAGTCACCGAATTTACTGATACTTCCACAACAACTTTTTACTGTTAAGTGCCACCCTTAAGCCTCACTTAAATAGGAGAGAGACTCCAAACACAGGACTGGCAAATTCAAGACCATCAAAGAAGCGAAGGAGCAGCTCCCCTTGCCCCAGTACAGACCCCAGCACTAACAATGTAATGCGCCTGCTACTTGAGGCGGCTCTTTTCTTCCTCTTCATCAGATATCTACCGTAATGAAGTTCTCTATAATGGATTTTTTTTTACTGTCAGAGAGCCCAAGAGAAACACTGAAATATGAAAACGTTTTCATGACAGACCGCTTTCATGAAGGGGGGAAAAGAGGAGGGGGGAAGAGAAAGAATAACAAGCAAAGTTTGCACCACCAAGGCCTTTAAAGAATTTACCATTCTTTTTGTTTTATTATTTGATGCACTATTTAAAACCAGTCAGTTAGTATTGTATTTGCTGTGTTGTTTTTCTTTTTTAATGCTGTACTCTACATGAAAGGAAAAACATTTTCACAGTTGGAAGCGTAACCTTTCATCAACATAGGTGCAGCCTGAATCAGCTTCAGAGTAGAAAGTAACGTGTCAAAGGTATGATGCATTTTAATAAAACTGAACAATATTCACTCTTAAAAGTAGGTCTTAATATCAGTACATTGTAAATCCACAGACCACGGCTCACGAAATTGAACTTCCATATGCTGTGTGATTATGCATCTTTTTTCTCTGTGTAAAAAGCCTTTTTAAGCTGTTATCTGACTACAGTAATTGCCATTTAAATTGATCCACGTCAACAAAACCTGGATCCCTGGAGATTCTCACCTAGAAGTCTGCTCGTGGAAGGGGCTAACAGAACGCCTGTGCATCTGAGACTACTTCAGCATTTTCTCAAGCAGCCAGCTGCATGAATAGTTTTTCCCTCTCATTATTTAATACACTGAGGCAGGCTGCAACCCATTTGGCAGTCCTCCCTGAATAAATATCTGTGGATATTTATTTGCTTTCCCCACCCCACCCCCATTTTTAATGCAGTCACTTTAAGCTTGCCCTAACAGTTTTTGCACCAGGTCTGAAATTTTAGCAGGCCAAGCAAAGGTGGACGGCCCACTCTGTAAAACGGTTTTATTCTCTTCCAAGAAAGCAAATGCAGTGGTTTAACACAGGAACGATTCTACTGTATCACAAGAGTCAGTATTATGTGTCATACCAAAATGAAAGGGCTACAAAGAGAGTGAAAAATCCAGAAGATAAACTTTGGCCAATTTCTTCATGGTGCACATTATGCTACACCTTCCTGGGTGGGAATCACCTCCTTCTTCGACAATCAGTCAAAACACTTCACAAAATGATTTTAATTAATCCTGTACAACTTTTTATTTTTTAAAATGGGTAAAGAAGGCAAAACAGTCTCCATATTCATATATTTGAAGGGGGAAAAAGTAAGATTTTTATGCAGTGGATGATATACTGCCGCTAAGACATGGATCTGATGGAAAAGAGAAATTCCAAACTATCACCATTTAGAAGTACAGAGATTGCCTTTTGCACCAACCTAGGTTAATAGCAGGGAGTGGAAGTCCACTGAAATGCATCTGTAGTTAATGAAAGCTCTCTATTAACAGTGAAGGAAGAATTTAACTCAAAGCTTTTCTGTAGGACTTCTCAACTTCCCGCTCTACTTACAGCAGACTGTTGTGATACATTGTGACTTCACACAGTGGGTATTAAGTGAGTTAATTCAAAGGAGCTGAAACCTCATTGATCCTAATTGAAAGCAATACACCCAACCAAATAGTTTTCTACCCCATCTGCTCTGGCCTGCCACCAGCTATTCAATACAAGAGAATTAATAGTTTCAGATATTCTAACCACCCAATAAAAGCACTCATTTAAGCAGGACTGCATTAACAAAGTGAAAAACCAAGGGCAAAATGGGTTCAAATGAAGCATTTTACTCCTAGTTGGCTTTAACAAAGCTGAATAATGCTTATTCTGACTTTTTATGTGCAAGACTTGATAAACTGAATGAGAAGGCACTCAATGATCAGTCAACGAGCATTGATGAATGGTCATTAGGACCCCCCCAATCTCAGGGAAGGCCATTCCACAAAGTGGCACACCAGCTTGAAAGGGCGGACTCACTAATGTCCAGATTTCCCCGCTTGCTTGTTCCACTTTCACTTTCAGACCAGTGGCCACCAAATGAGGCTGACATATTGGAAAATAATCTTTTCTGGGCGAGTGGTAAATAAAAATGGAGGCATTAGCTGGGCTTTCAAATTCAAATCTGGTAGTTTTGTCAGCCCCGAAACGTTTTGATTTTCCACCCAGCTGGAAGCTATTAGTGTTTTCTTAAGGCATCCCACTGACAGGGCAAACCCACCTAATGTGCGAGCTGTAGAGCTGATGGGGGAGGACTGGGGATGACCACTTCTGGATGCTTTCTGAACTTTATTCAGTTGATTGTCCAACCAAAGTACAGTAAAGGCAACACCTTCAGGAGAAGCTCACTAATTTCTGGCTGCCCAGTATTCTCTTACCACTTGGTGCAACAGTTGTCCACCTAGAACTGCAACGGGTACCCTCGGTGTGACTTTTTCCAGGAGATTGTCCCAGCCTCCGTTGCTTTTACTGCACTACCACAAAAGAGCTCAAGCTATTCAAGAAAGGCACTTCTTTATAAACTTCTAATTCTTTGCTTGGAAACAGAATTAGAATACTCAATAGTTGAAAGCTAGAGTCACTAAGCTGAGAAGAAAATATTCATGATTGTCTAAGAGAAACTGTTCATCGTGTTACCTCTAGTACGGGACTAAATTCATTGGAAGTGAGAAAGCATTCATCTCTTTTATGTTTTCTTAACTAAAAAAGAAAAAAAGTCATACTATTTCAACAGGACAATCAGAAATTAGACGTCTAAAGAGGATTTCAAATCATCTGTTAAGAAAAGGCAACCTTGGCAGTGGGTCAGACTTGGCAACCCAGATCACCTATTAGCAAACAAACAACGCCAAAAAAATTCATTCTTGTTGACCATTGTCAGAAATCCCAGTGGCATTTCAGGTGTATTTCAGTTTTTAAAACAATGAAAATACACATAAGTACTTATCATAGGAGAAGAACAGTTCCATCAAAAATCAATTAGCTCAGAACAGGAGGACCAACATAGGCTTGGGATCTTAAAGAGCGCCTGCTCTTACAGAGTAAAATGTGCATTTTAGTAACCACACCCACATGGACAAACTCACATACATGTAGCTGGTTTGGTGTCTGTTTCTTTCACTTGATCTGGACAAAATCAAGTTGTGCCTTGCACTTTTTATTAAATACAGTATTTTCTATAACGTGGGTAAATTAGAATTGACTGTTAATTTCTATCATCATTTTGATTCAAAAGAAATTACCACGCCATCTGAGCATAGACATCACTGAAACACTTTCGAAAATTTGATATTGATTTGATATTATTTCTGCAAGGACACGAGAAAATACCAAAGATGCCAAAGATGACAGGAGAAAGAACACATTCAGTGTGACTCAGAGAAGCCTGGACAAGAATATCTGGTCCTGCTGAACAAGGGCCATACTTCAAGATCCAACAAGGAGAAAAAAAAAAAAGGAGGAGAGGAAATACAGTTATTGCAGACAGTGTGTGGTAAAGAACAGGACATTTTGTGAAACCTGTCAGCTTTTGAAATATACGACAGAAGCCCCCCTTTTTTAACGGTACAGTGGTGTATTTTAAGTGGTCTCCACATCCTTAACTGCAGTGGGCTTGTGGTTGGAATGGGGTGAAGGTGACCTGACCTGCACAATCAATTCAAAATGGAGAGAGACTTGCATCAAAGTTGTCTTGCTCTTACTCTGTCCTCTGCAAATTCAGCAGTGTGAAAGGAGGGGGCTTGCCTTTAGAGCCCGAGTTGTTCCTTTTGATGAGGCCTGAAGAACAATCTCTCCTTTTCATCCTTGATCACCACGGGAACCTTAAAATCTGTGTTTCAGAAAGAAATCCCGGGTAGCAGTCTCTGGAAACGTGCAGCACTCGCCACAACTGCGTGATAAGTGATACAAAATCTCAATGAAAAGTGCAGGTCCTGGTTGAGGAGAGGCATGTGCTGAGTCACAGAAACACGTACGGTGTTGAACGCGTTGCCTCCGTCAGGCTGTAGATCCCAGTTTCACGAGCTTTGCAGAAGATGGGGCCAGTTATATTTTTTTATTTGTATTTTTTTTCCAAGACTGTATCGCAGGCAATCCATTCAGAAATTACCAAGAAAGCTTAGGAAAGGAAAGGGATCCTCTGGAAGTCACAGCAGGTTACTACTGTAAGTAATTCTCATCTTGCCATTTTGCTCTGGTTTTACCAAACAGGGAATGCTGAAAACAACATAACCAAGTTGTTTATGCAGTTAAGGATTTACGGCAATGTGATTCTCATTCACAAGAGCAGTGTGTGTGTGTGAATTCTTTTTTACAATATGCCACCATGATCCTGAAGTAATTCAGAGATTGATTTGTAAAACGTTCTGAATCAATTAAGGCTTTAATCAGCAAGAGGCAAACTTCAGATGGCTCATGGACTAATTTTACCATCTCCCATCAACATGAACCTAAGCTGGAAAAAGAAAACAATTAAGGGGATGTAATTATCTGTCCTGATTACTGAATTAGAAGAGTTTGTGTTTATTTCATCACTATATAAAAGGAGAAATCTGCTTTGAAAAACAATTCGCAGCAGCTACTAAATTGCCGAGGGTTTGCAGGGCGCAGTGTAGATGTTTGCTAGGACAGTTTTGGAAGAGGTTTGTAGTCAACCACTGTTGTACAAGTACTGTGTAGCGAGCTTTGGAGGCTGTAGTCACTAGTACTGAGAGTATTTTTCCTCCCTGTGCTTTAAATTAGTTTGGATTTTCAAGGCAGAGTCTCATCTACAGTTACTTGTCCAAGCATATATCAGGTGCTTTTATCTAGCGATCACAAAAAAAAATCTTGCAACTTCTAGAAGCCAGGAATTAATGTTGAAGTTCCCATACGATGACAACCTTTCCAGAAAGCAGGGAGGGAAAAGCATCTCTGCACAATCAAACTAGTGGTCCAGTTATCTTGTGGTGGTGTCTTCCTGCTACTGAGTGGGATTACTTCGAGTCATTGGTATTTTGCTTGACTTCACGTGAGAAGAGCCTATAGAAGTCTACCCAACTTATGACATAATTCTGTCTCAAACCAGACTTTTAGGTTTAGTAGGATTTTTATTTTCAGCTTAGAGAGATAAATACAGATTTGTGACAGACCTGTACTTACCCTTTACATCCTTCCCGATCTGATCGGAATGCACAAATTGCATAAAACCCTCTCATAAAGCCCCAGCTTACAACGCTAGTGTAATTTCTGTTTGAATATTTAGCAGAGTGTTAATCCTGACATATTTATCTGCTACGCTGAAGGATTGTTGCTGCGTTCCATGCAAAGTTCAGAATAAATGCCCAGAACTCCTGTGAGTTATAGGTCAATTACAGTAATTGGAAGGAAAAGTAAACAAGAAACCTGAGTAGTATCCAGCAGCAGTTGTACCTCTATTTTTTTATTAATGAGCAGTAAACAAGCCTGTCACCAGTCACTGATTTTGAAAAATGTGCCCTATAACTTACTCCTATAAATGGTATCATTTCTACATCGCATACTTGTCTCCTGGTGGTACTGGGTTTATTAAATACTGTTGAACAAAATTTTCAGTCGAGTGAGATTAAAAATGTCTCCTTAAGAAAACTGAACTTTATTTAAGCAGCAAGAGATAAGGCTGCCTCGTCTGCATCTGCTTTACAAAAGGCTGGTTTTATAGTGTTGGTGATACTCAATTAATGGCTTAGTATATTTTGAAACTTAAGTTATGTTGTTATGAAATAAACTAAAAGGACAGTCACTGTACAAATGTAAATTACATCCTATCTACTAGAACACACTGGCATAAAGGCCCAACCAGTCTCTCATTTACACAGTATCACATAAATTAGAGTTTAATAGTATTGTAATTTATGCAGATTTAATAAATATATTTGACTTTTGGAGCAATAAAATGGGTTATGGCATTATCATAAAGGTAATTATTACTGGTGTTGTCGGATGCATTTCATTTTTAAATTAAGAAAGTCCATAATGATAGGTATGTTTGAGAGAAATATATGATGCTCCCTAAGGATCCTTAGTGTTAATACTCTTTTAATTCAGTCCTGTATGCTATCTAGAGCTGCTGGGTTATGTTGCTTCTGGCAGGCTCCTCCATGAGCATCACCTTCCTCTTCGGAGACAAGAAGTAACTGTACTGATGTTGTTTGCCTTTATTACCCAGTCTGGCTGGGTAAGCACAGTTTTGCAAGGAAAAGTCTTTGGCGACGTTCAGGTTGCTAAAGCCAGCCCAGCGCAGGGCAGGAAGGGGGAAAATGACTGGCGACTTCTGAAGAGTCTGATATTCTGAGGAGTCGGGTATTTCTGCAGGTAGAAGCAATGACAGCTTGCTTCACTGCAGCTGTATAAGCTTACACAGTGCAGCAGGACTGATAATTATGAGTGTCGGGTTTCCTTGCACAGCTTCACAAAATCTAACGCAGCACTTGTTTGAAACTAGGAATTTGATGCATTCATGGAATGCTGTGTAGACTACTGAAAATGTGAAGATTAAGCCATGAACATGTCTCTAGGCTTATATAAACACGTCCCACAAAGAAGACTTCTGTGGGATTTCCAAAACAAAGGTATACTCTTATCTGCAAGAATGTACAAGATTGTATAAATAATTTTAAAATCACCTGAAGTTTTAAATGCTCTTGACAAGCTGTGTATCCACTTACTGCGCACCCTGAGGTCTAACTGGGCAGAGATTTCTTGACGTCTTTGAAGGATTGAGCAAGTTTCAGACTGTAAGCTGATTTGGCATCTACATTACAGATGTGCTTTGTTCTCGGACCGCTTGAGCAGCATGGGTATCGCCACGAGCTTGTCAACAGGATTGTGGATGATTATGGAGCTATCGTGGACCTACTGTGAGAAGGAAGCAGTTCCGTGGCTGTAGTAACATTCTTATTATTAGTGTCTTCTACAGTCCCTGTTAGCTGTTGCACCATTCAGATAAATATCTTGCAGTGGAATTGTCCTCTGAAGAAGGTGGTTCATGTTTTTCTAGCAGTCTTCCACGCAGGTTCTTAATGTAGGAAATGCAATGGCTGTGAATCCTATTTTTAAAAAATTCAGTTTCTGTAGGGACGTATACATTGTGTGTTTCTTTAGGTTGACTTGGAATTCTTACTGATCATGACAATCTTTGCAATATTCCAAAAATGCCTCTTTCTTCTTGTAGCTGTCACTTCTCAAGGGATTCTGAAAGTATTCATGGACAGGATCTGTTGGAGCAGATTGGCCATGGTAGTGTTGCACGCAGGCTGAAGGACGGAGGGAGAGGACATTTGTGTGAGATCAGGAAATGTCTAGAGCACGTATTTCAAGGAAGAGAGTAAATGGCAACAGGCCATGAACTAGTGGGAGGTAGGGGTCTTCCTTTCTGCCAGAGCTGCCTTCCTCTTCCATGTGGATGGATAGACAGTGTTTTGGACAGATCACAGAATCACAGAATATTAGGGGTTGGAAGGGACCTTCTGTGGGTCACCCAGTCCAACCCCCCTGCCCAAGCAGGGTCACCCAGAGCAGGCTGCACAGGACCTTGTCCAGGCGGGTCTTGAATATCTCCAGAGAAGGAGACTCCACA
>Ga0181612_156083_pt1 | contig 24878 bp, 7 predicted proteins | sample HoacroProtozoa21_FD_119630 | JGI IMG/M metagenome (GOLD analysis project Ga0181612, IMG submission 119630) | Hoatzin crop microbial communities from Cojedes, Venezuel. Combined Assembly of Gp0051906, Gp0051904, Gp0051908
CTGAACCATCTTTTTTTCCTAAATGGGGTGCCAGGGCACTGAAATGGTAATATTCAGATAAGGCAAAACAAGGAGGAAATCAGAGTGTTGACCAATCTCTATAGTGTTATCCCCAAAAGGAAGCATTTATGTCACTACAGCTGCATATTTGTGTGTCCTGCAAAAGCAGAAATGATGGCTGACCTCATGAAAATGCCTGTAGTATTCCACAGTTAATCCTGTATTGTTTTGGATTTAATTTTTATGAACAAGTATGTTCTTAGACGTGACGTGATTGGTTTGAATTTATTTTGAAATAGCTGTCTCTCTTGATCCCTTTTCAAAATGGTGGGAAGAGAAACTGCAAATTCAAGTTTACATATAGAAATAATCAACTCGCATTTCAGTAGAAAATGTCAGAAATACTGGCAGTATCAGTGAATTCTTCTCCCCGTTTTGAGCCTGTTCTTCTGACAGCAAAGGAACAGTCCACAAATCAGCACTGCTTATGCTTGGAGATATGATAATTATATTTACCAAAAAGTAAAAATACTGGGAAATGAGGTACGATGTAATACCACTGTAGATCCATAGATCCCTGAAAATTTTTTTTTTAAAATCGGATTCCATTAATGTAAGTTAGTGTTTTGAAAGGTCCTGTAATAGTTTTAAAATATCCTGTGTCTGGAGACGAAAGCAGCTTGACAGACACAAGTTGTGAACTGCTTCACTCTCTATGCTACCTTATATCTGTCAATATATTGGTTATGGAGCTCTGCCGAGGCCAGTCTCTAAAGGCAGACTGTCACATTTCTCAAAAGATAAAAGATCCCTAGGGGTACAAAGAATTCGGGGACATAAGCTGATAGACAGGAGCAGCACTGCAACTCTAACATTTTATGGCTCAGTTCAGTGAGTGAGTCCTTAAATGGATAATTGAATTGATGAAAGGCTTACAGTTGCTCCGTTTAAGCTTGCTTTTCCTCCATATGTAAGACTCAGGATAGTTTAAGCAAAAATTGAGGAAGAAATTCAGGAGAGAGACGTTCATAAGCACTTTGAAAATTGGTCTCACATGAAAAGCTTGTTAAGTCACCTGTGCCATTCGTCCACACAAAGAATCCTGTTGACCAAGAAGTGTCATTTGCAACAGCCCCTTTTTTTCTAACTAAGGATTTGTAAATAATTTTAGAACATGTCTCACTGCTTCATGACTCATTCACCTTACAATCTTTGGTATTTTTCCCATTTGTGATCGTGTAACATCCCTGTGGCATATGGTCACCTGAGAAAGTACCATTAGGGAATAAATTAAGGGATTTTAGCTATTTTTAACAACTCTTGGAAGGTAGAAATGTGGAAGAAGAGCCACATAAAAGCAACATTTTTCAATCTACTGCATTACATAAACCATTCTCATGGTTTGTTCATGCTTTCCATGCTGTATCCCTCTATTGTATCTTTGTTTATCACTGAATTGTAAACTATCTGTGAAATGTGCTTTGCTTCTCTGCGTGCTTATACAGTGCCAAGTGCAAGAGAGTGGTAGCCCGTGACTTGGACCATTAGGTGCTGTGATAATACAATTTTTAAATAAATGCATATTGGACCATGAACTCATAAATTCCTGCTATCAAAAGCCTTGGGTTTAAACCTATACCCGATTGATAACTTGCTTTGTTTTCATCAGCATCTTTTCCAGAAAACTCAGAAGGTAGTTACGTTCTTGACATATTCAGCAGGTGCTGATGCCTTTCAACAATGACGATTGTACCCTCAAATGGGTAACAAATCTCTGTGCATTTAATAAAATTTAGATAGCGCAGGGAAAGAACTCTTCCTTAGATGTGAATTTTATTTGCCTATGAATGCAAGTACTGGTTCATTGATATGTGGTGCCCGAAGGTCAACTCACCTGTCTGCTCTGGCCAGGATTCAGGCAAACGTTTAGTGTCAGCGAGCACATATTGTGTTAAAAGTTGTCAGTGAGGACTCATGCACCTAGTTCAGGCAGTCTGAAATGAATGAACCGGTTTGGACTTTATGCACCTCTGAAATAAAACCTGTAGTTGAGCTGAATTTTTGATGTTTGAGTCTCCTGTAAGTAACTTAATATCGTTTACAAGTTGTTTGAGACCTTTCTTGCACGCTTACGCTCTTGCCCTAAAAATATATAGGTATACATTGAGTATTCTGCTAGTTTTTTGAGAAAAATAGATTTAATTTACAGTTTATTTTTATGTATATGTATGTTTCATGCAATTACATATTAACATTAGTCTCACAGTATTAGGTTCATGAAATAAAATACTATGTGCTTAAATACTAATTTTTCTTATTATTATAAGGTTGACTTATAACTGCAGTTTTATTCTTCCACCCAAACTGCTTTTGGATTCTTTACACATGCGTCATCATTCACCATTCTGTTTAAATAACCAGATTGGTAAGAATGTTTGACTTTTTAGAGCACCTTCTCCTTATGGGTAATTAAAGGTCATAGCTGGAAAACTGGCCATCGAGCTCAGTCATTTCTGTATATTTTGTTAATTTTTCCTGGTTAATGGTCCTTTCAAATTCAGATTGCATGGTTACTTCAGACTTGCTTCAAATGTTCCTCAGAAATAGCAGCTCACAGTGGGAAAAGATAACCTATTTCCTTCAAGCACTGTAGCTCTATCTGTGAACTATGGGCATCACATGAAGATTGATTAAAGTTCTGCAGACACCTAATGCAAAAAAAACCCCCAAAAATTGCTCTCCTTGCCTGTTTCAAAGGATAGTTATCTCAAACCTATAAGTTTGAGGCTGCTTGTCTGTGAGGTGTGAAACTGGCTGAGTCTGTTTATCAATTAGGGTGCCTGTGTTTTGAACAACATTCAGAGGATAATGGTAATGAGGGACCACAGTCTTGGCTCCAGGGGAACATATTGGTATTAACCTCAATGCTAGGTCACGCACTATCCCTTTTAATGAGGGATGGTAGGGCTTCCCAGACAGGTGCATTTTAAACTGAAGAGTAACATAACCTTTTCTACCTTATTGTGTCAGGTGACATATTTAAACCACAGTGGACTGAAATAGGCTTGCTCAGCATTATAGATAATTTAATTCCTCAGCCATCTTTCCTCTTTATCTCCTGTTGACCTGCTCCAGACTATAAAACAATAATAGAAACCATGCTCAGCTAAACATAAACCTTGCGGAGGCGTACAGTAGGCTTTGTGCCCTTCCCCTTGTTCACCTCTGTGAACTAAAGAATGGGGTGCTGTTGGTGGAGAGGTAATGGATGAACCTGGATCCTGAGTGCACTGTGCTTTGGGGCCCACCTGTCTGTGTCTGACAGGCCACCTTCAAAAGCCGCAGCAACCTCGCCCTACCTGACATGCAAACCCAAAGCCTTTTTTGGGGGGCTGTTAGCTGCGAATGCAGATACATGAGTTTGACCTAGTCCTTTTCTGCACAGTGTGCTTTTGGCAGTCTGTGCTCCCTTGGATTTTTATTTTTGAAAATTATATGCATGTCTCCAGAAAATTACCTATTTCAGCTTATAACAAAAAGCTTCCTGGGAACCACCACCTTAACTGTTCCACAATGGGCTCACTCATAAAATAAGCTTGAAATATACCCTATTTCTCTTCAGGTTCTGGAGGATAAAAGTAGTTGATTCCATTAGCCATCAGTCAGGGACAGAATAGCTCATAGATCTGAAAGCGCTGATTCCAAGTGTCAGTATTTATGGTTGGGAGGCAGCATGATTCAGTGAAATATGCCGCTTTCCCTAAGAGTTACATAGAAATTACCACTTTGATACTGATTTGTAATCTTGGATAAGCCACCTAAACATTTTGTGACTTAACTTCCCCTTGTATAGAAAGGGCATAATGGGGCTTACCCAAATTAAAAATGTTGTCATTGTAAAGTGCTTGGAGGCAGCGACAGAGGCTCTTTGCTGACTTACCAATAACAGTGATCTTAGAGGCAGGACAGCAGAGTGATGCGGGTCTATCAGCGCTGCCTGCCCCACCAGGAGCGTGGAGACAAGCCAGTCTGTTGAGCAGCAGCCACAAAAGCGTGGTGATGCCAGAGAGCCCTTGCAGCTGCTGGGCTATCCAGGCTGCTGGCTTCTGCTGCCTCTGCTGTACTGGAAGGCCAGCCAGATGTTGTGACGTGACACTAAGGAAAGGAAAGCCCTCTCCTAAGAGCTAAGATCATCAATGGGTATCTAAAGGGTATCTTGTCGCAGCGTTGATTTATGCAGTCTTTTAATTACATGAAAATAAGTGTAGCCAGTTGCATGTTTGCAGTAGAGTAAGATTTTGTAAGGCCAGACTCATGCATAAACCCCTCTGCACCCTCTGAAAAAATTGAGTCCCTTACATGTGTGTAGATTAAAATTACAGCAGCAGCCACAGCACAAGTGTGCCAGTACCTACAGAACAGTCCCATGCAGGCCCAGGAGTCAATGTCCTACTGTTCATGCTAACAAAAGTGGAGTAGTAGTGTGTCAGTGCTAAAAAGTTGCCCTGGTTTTATATTTGTGCATTCTTCTAGAGCTAATGTAATTTCAATGATAGCCTCTATAATTAAGTATTATTAATAACCATGTGTTTTATTCAATTAATTAATGTTCTGGAAGGGTCAGTCACCTTTTTGCATGTAGTACAATGCAAAATTTCATTTGAAAAGGGCTGCAGTAGCTCTGCATGGAGCTCAAAACCCAGCTGAGAGATGTTGAAAGAAGTTTAATTTAGTGGAAGGAGGTCCACAGCAAGAAAAATATGCTGATGCTCGAAGCTTCCTCATTCTGACCCTCCCATTCACTGATGCCAGTTAGACAGGCCTGCAGTGGAGTTGCTATCAAAACTGAAGAGGATAAGCAATAGCCTTTCAGACATGATCTATTCCTGGTAGCTGATGATTGATTTTAGACATTTGAATAAAGCACCTACCTTTTTTTATAGTGATAGAATTGTTTCTGGTGCATTACACTGCAACACTTCTACAGTGCAACGGCAGTGACAGCTATATTTCAGGTGCCCTTCTTAATCATTCAGATCTGAGAAAAGAACGTGACTTTGAACTGCTTGAGGGACAGCGTGACTCGCATCAAGCATAAGCACCCTCCTGTTAAAGCTGTGGCACTGTGGGCAGTGGGAAACTAGTGCTTATCAGTGCCACCCAAACATAGCCGTCAATAATAAAAGAAATCCATGACAGAAAAGGATCGTTGTCCCATACCACAAAGTGCCTCTTGTTAGCAGCAGGTGTGGACAAGTCACGGGCTAAGGAATAACGTGGCACCCATTTTTAGGATGACAGAATGCAATTGTTTGTCAGAACTTGTGGGCGGTGTATTTGGTTATTTTACAATAGCAGTGTCAAGTGTTTTGCTTTTTATGATTATGTTGTGTAACACTAGAAAAAGTACATAGCTGACAGCTAAATTTATGTTTTGCGAACTGAACCCTTTATTGTGATCCAAGAAGTGTTTGTCTTGCCGCATATCAATACTTTATTTGCATATTTATCTACGTATTTGCCATAAAACTACCCTCTTGCTATGCAGAATTACACATAACCACTTTTTCCTTCCTCTCCGTCTATACAATACGGAGCCCAGTGTCAGCAGGGCTGTGTGAACAGGATTCAGGAATGCCGGATACCTACTCTTACCTCTGTTGCTGTAATTCTTACGGGCCTGGTCCAAACTCACTTGAAGTTTTTGGAAAGGCTTCCATTTATTTCAGTGATATTTGCATGAAGTCCCAAGAGACATTTGCCAGTTTTTTAGAGGAGAATTGTCAGATTATGGGAGTCCCACTTTGGTAACTTAGGGACTGATTCTTAAAATGGTGGTCTCCAAACTTTTTGGATCATGGACCCCTATCAGCAAAAAAATTTTGACCGTGCACCCCCAGTATACATATAATCATTTATTTATAAATTATATATGTGTACTACTGTACCAATACATTATGTACATTATAAAACACACACAAAATAGAAATTTAAAAAGATTGAGCCAAAGATTAAATAGGCAAAACTAATTTTTTAATTATTATTTATTAAAGGCAAAAAAAAAAATTTCTTCTTGCATTCCAGTGCATTGTCTTATGTGCATCCCACTTTGGAGACCACTGTCTTCGAGGGTCCACTCATTAGCAGTGGCAACTTTACATCATATACCCCCCCAGAAGAAGTTTATACACAACTACTTGTACGTGCATCACAGTTTGGGAACGACTCATTTATGCCATTGACAAATCTGAACACTTTACAAGCTTGTCAATGGCATAACTCTTCTCATTTTTTCCATATGTGAAATAAGGAAAAAAAAGGAAACTTAACAAGGTTACACACCCTGCAAGGGTTGTTTAGAAGACAACTGTAAGACTACTACTACTAAAAGTCATACAGGATGCTAAGCATTGTTACATGTATGTTTCCTGGACAAAAAATATCCTGGGCAAACTGTGGAGATTAATAAATGAGCTTGATATTACCCTATTACATTATAAGAATGATCTCATAATTGTCTTAATTTAAGATACGATGCCAGAATCATGCTTCTTCCCCAACATAAATGATTCAGCAGAGCTGTAATAAAAAGAGGCTATCTGTCAGATTATGCTTTAACTGGAGTTGAGCCAAATTTTGGACTCAGCTGTCAAATGCAGTTGTAGTCAGCCCTGGTTTAAATTCAGCTTGGCCTCTAGGCTTCAGCTTTTGGTTTGAGTTTTTTTTGAAAATGACCATTAATTATGAATGTGAACTTTTTTGCTCTGTCTGGATATGTGTAAATATTTTGAAGCTTCTGTTCACTGATTCCCATTGTGTTTGAACCCTGCTTATTGAGAGTGAAAACGTGGGCCAAGTTACATCAGATTGTCTCTTCTGTGTTCTTGGGTACTTGAGCTGGTTCCACTAGAGTGCTGTTGTCCAAGAGAGCTTTCATGCTGCTTGACCCTGTTTGGACATGCATTTCCCTTGCCTTCTTCATTTTCTCCCTAGAGCATATTATTAAATGTATCAGCACTAAATATGTTAATTTTTTAATAAGCAAACGCCAAATAAAAGTAATTTACATAATTATTAAAATTTCTGAATACCTGGAAAAAAATCACAATTGTTTTATGAAAGGAGCAATTTCCAAAAGTACAAAAATATTTGACATTCATAAAAGCTGCTCACCTAAATGTCACTCTGAACTTTTGATATCTCCTTCATAGTTATCTTTCTCTGTTTTATGACCTTAGGACAGAGGACATGTCTACTTAATGTCTACATTAAAATGTAGCATGTCTACACTGAAATATTAAGCTACTATTAGCCACTGTAAAGTAAAATGATCACTAACTTCATCAGATATTGCTATCATATTATAATTATTATCATCCTATTTCTCCACAGAAACATTGTTTTAGCTGAACATCCTAATGCAATGTTTAAAAGTGGATTTCTTTATTTTTAATTTATACCATTTGTTGCATGCAAATGAAGTAATATAGGGAAAAGGAGGCACAGCTCTGTGGTGTCATCACCTTGTCAAAGTTGCCATAACCAGCTTGCTCAAAAGGGAAAAAAGTTTAAGATAATATAGCACACTACAGAATATAAAGTCCTGACACCACACAAGAAGAAGTCTAGTATGTCAGCCACTGATTCAACATGAAAGATTTAAAAATGAAACCTTGATGTAAGAAGCCCATCGCAACAAAGGGTTGGAAACATTCTCTCTTGCCATTTGAAATATGTTTACAGGAGAAGAGCTAGAGCATGTCCCACCATCAGCTCGAACATTAGCTCACCACTCTCCAGTCAGGAGTGCAATAGAAATTAACTCAGTAATGCATTGTCTTCTGCTATCACAGGAACTCAGTCACCGTACTGGACTTCATCCACCAAGATCAATGCAGTGAGTAATCCATACAGCAGCAGCTCACGGAAAGGTATGACATTAATCTGCAACTGATTTTTTCATGGCTAGAACAAAGCTTACCTAGAAGCTCAGCTCAAAACGTCACCCAAGCAAAAGTGAAAGGAAAGCTCTGCTTGGGTAAAATTAATGAAAGCAATGAACTCAGCTGCGCATTTTGGAAGAAGGCAAATTCTACAAGGCCAAGGAATCCTTATCTAGAGTATTTTATTTCACGTAAGTATGTGTGTGTGTATTACATACATGAAATACATATATATATTCATGCGTGTATTTATATAAAAAGCACAGCACTTACATGTTCAGCAGTAATACCCAGGTAGTGCTGGCTTCTAGGTAACAAGAAAAGAGCAGGTGCTTGCTGCTAGCTACATCATATTTGTCCCTTTGTCAGCCTGGACTATAGCAGCAGCAGTTTACTGTCACTGCCATCAGGGTCAGCAGTTCTTATGGGCAACTTAGTGTTCGTTACACACATATTTGGAACCATTACTATGCAATACTAATTTTAATTTTAAAAGCTTCCTGTAACTTTAGTAGTATATATAACATTTACACGTAAATAACCCTTGCATCTGAATCTAGGTCAGCTCGTCGCCTCTGTCATGAAAATAATACCGAATACCTGATTATGTTAGATTGAGAAAACTGATCTTAGCCACCTTGAACTGTTGTTTTTGAAGGCACAGGTTGTCAAGCCTTTTTGTGTGCAACAGTCTGACACAAAGGAAGTACCTCTGGCAAGTTGATTATATTTATCCATCTTGCAAGCAGTTGTCCAGCCTGTGGATTTCATCTCTTACTCTACAGGAGCATTTTGCCGCCAATAGATACCTGCAGGATGCATAGGCAAAGAGCTGGTGAAGACTCACCAGGGTCATGAACCTGAAACCACACGTGTTTAAGTATGTCAGTAGACCTAGTAAAGCAATTGTGACTATTTGCATGGTTAAAGTCAAGTGTTGTCAGATTTGGGACTGTGGTGTGAAGTGGTTTAGACAAAAACGTTTGAATCAACTTGCAATAGCACACGGAAGAGCTCATGCAACTGCAGTCAGAACGAGGGAAAATAACTTACATTGACAATCATTTAGTAAAAAGAATAACCCAGATACAAGTTTATTCCAGTTCATCATAACCAGATGTGATCTGTAGTGTGTACCATAGTTTCCATTCTTAAAAAAAAAAATTGTGGGCTAGATAGAACTCTGTTGCTGTACTTGTTTTCAGTACCAAAAATATGTCCTTGATTAGATAGCCTCAGTCACAAACAGTTACATATGTTTTCCTCCTACTTGCTAGTACGGACAGTGCTCTCTGTGTTAGGACCACACTGGAAAAGGAATTAATTTCTTTGTATAGACAAATGCAATAATAGTGGAAGTGAAAGATTTTGTCATTATTTTTCCTTTTTATCAAATAAGTATAGTGTTAAGAACATATAAAAATTCTTCATTAATTTACATCCAATACATTTTCCTAAAATTTTTTTAGCAGTGATTTTTTTTTCCTCCCTTTAGACAAAGTGGTTTGAAGTGGTCCTGGCTTCTCCAGAAGCTTTCATAAATTATGCTAAATAAGACACATATCTTTGTTATTTAAAACTTGGTTAAGATGAGAATGTTAGTTCCAGCTAAGCAGTTTGAATTTTTGTCATCTGTAGTTTCTGTCGATGCCACAACAGGAGGGGGAAAAAATCCCCAGGTTTCTGACAATTTACGGGCAATTTCAATATTCCATTGCTATTTAGAGAACATTCGGATAAGGACAAGAATCTATGTCCTGGACTTTCAGATGCATTTGAAGTGCACCCTGAAGTACAAAAGAAGAAATACTTTCATAAGGAATTACTGCTTCTGAAATAGGAACGCTTTGCATAACTTTATTGAAATTTGGTGGATTATTTTTGTGGCTGTCTTAGATTGTCTGCACTCGGGAATTTTCTGCTATTACCAGTCTGCATTTAGTATTACCAGAGCCTCAAATGTAGATGAACCATTTGTATCCTTTACCAACTGATAACAACTTTTTGCAGAGCAGATTTGGATGACACAGTAATATGAATGACAGCGTCTGCTGGTACCTCAGAAGTAGCGTAGCCTGGCCCAAGCCAGCAGGCAAGCCATAAGTACCTCTCCTCAGGCGTTGATTGCTTTCTTTTGTGACAGTAGCCACTACAAGAAACTTTGTCTCATGGGAAGACAGGGTTAATGTACTCTGAAATTATACGTACTTCATGTGAATAGAGACACTTGTACAGAAGCTGTATGAAAATCTAAGGACTCCTGGCCAACCGGTTAAGGGAGAACGGGAGAGTCAGCGGAGGGCAGCCAGGGCTGTGGTTGTCCTTGCTGCTCACCTGCAGCTTTCTGTCTTCTCCTGCCCTACCTCTCTGGTGCATCATAGCTTGTGCTTACCCAAAATACCACCGGGACAATACTCGGACAGCAAAGTCATGTGAGATGGATGTTCTTGGCAGTCTGGGTTTCCTCTCTGGTTGTGCTTTCTAATGAAGAAAACAACTTTATGTTTGTATATCTATCTGACCAAACAGGAAGGGTGTTTGCCACACCACCAAGTTGCATGCAAATGGGGTGATGTATCTGGGGCAACAGAAAACCCGTTTAGACTTCTCATACAAACTAATTGTTTCTGAGCCACCCCTTGTCACTCAGGAGCAGGATCTTAGGGCTACAGGGTGTGATTAATGAAAATAGCAGCTCAATGCTGATCGATGAATGAAAAAAAAAAAGAGAAGGCAAATTGCACGTGAGGGAATGTTAGAAAAGGAGGTGTCATGAGTGAAGCTGATGTCGTGCAAGTGGAGAATGCAAAATGATTTCTGAACGCAAGCTTGATACCGCAGTGTGGTCCTTGTCACCCTTACTGGTGCTTCCCAGTGCAGCAGGGAGGTTCAGTGTGCGGCGCCCGGGCAGCCTGGCACCTGCCAGCCTTGGCTGCTCGTGGCGTGATGGTTTCCTGCCCCACGCAAGGCCTACGCTGGCTTCCCGGCTCTCGCCTCGGCTTGCTGCAGGCGCCCAACCGCCGGCGCGGGGCAGCCATCCTGCCACCCCCTCGTCCACGCGCAGCCCCTGTGGTCTCCGCCGCTTCCCCTTGGCTGGGGCAGCTGCCTCCTGCACTGGGATTGGCCCTTGTCTCCAGCACAGCCACCCCGATTGGCCGCCCTGCAGCAGCCCTGGCGGCTGAGGCGGGTTTGTTCCGGGTCCGACCGGTCGGGGCCGGTTCCTGATGCCGCGTGAGGGGGCAGTGCGGGGGGCTCCTGCCACCATCATGGTGGTGGCTCTGCCACCACAGCACCTGGGGACAAACCGGCCAATGCCAGCTGGTCGCCGCCTCAGTCAGCGGTGTGCCAGCGCCCCAAGTGCCATTTGGTGCCTCCTGCCAGAGAAGATACCCAAGAACCAGCGGTGACAGTCAAGGGCATGAACTCCAGCCACTGAGACATTTGGGTCTGTTAAAGGGATGGCAGGAGGCGGGGTGTGTTAGCTGTCTGTGAAATCATGACTGATGCGAGGAGACGGAGTAAGGGCTGATTTGTTCGTTGTTTCAATACAGGAGCTAGTATCAAAGGAGGGCAACATGTGGCAGTTCAGAACAAAGAAGTAGTGGCAATTCTTCGTGTAATACCTAGGCAAGCTTTGCGGCGCTGCCTGATACAGATGTGGTGGGTGGTGAAAGTTCAGAGGAAAGAGTACGTGGCAGAAACCACCCTTGGCTCATGGGGAGGCAGAATCATGAATTGTCAGAGGCCAGAGCAGTCTCTGGCAGTATGGACGCCGTGACAAGGACCAGTTAGCTCTGGTATTACTCTACTTTCTAGGCATCTGACTTTGGCCACTGCCACGGACAGGGAGCTGGGCATAGTGGCCTTTGGTCTGACCTAGTAGAGTTGTCTTATGTACCTACCATTTACCTCTGATGTGCAACTACTTCTGGAATGGAGCTCTGCAGATGTACGGACACCTAGAGCTCAGCCTGATGATCATACCTGGATGAACAGAGGCTTTGGCCATTGATGCTAGAGGATATAGCTAAAAAATGTCTTCAATAGTATTGCTGGCTAACAACTTTAGCATGTTTCATGACACTTGATGTTTCCAAGGTCCCCAGTTCTTAGAGTTATGGGAGAATGAGAAAATATCCATTTCCTTGCAGAGGTTCAGGTTACACAAGCTCTTGGGTTTGTAAGCTGTCTGAGAGGTCAAATACAGTCAAATGCTTGTGTGGCTTATCTTGTATTAAATATTGCAGTAGTCATCTTATCTATCTGAGAAAGGTGAAGGGTTCAGTGATCCCAAGACTTGAATCTGTGGTGCCAGGGAATCAGGGATTTTTTCAAACTTGCTGTATTATACTTATCTTCTTAGTCAGACTGTTTTTAAAAGGTGGTGTTAAAGATTACTATACAGTTTAAAAGGTACAGTTAAAAAAAAAATCACTCTGTATTAATTTGTAAGCCTTGCTTATGCTCTGATGCTATAAAGCACTGAGCACCTCAAGTACAAGGGATTTTAACTTCTGTTGGATTCAGTGGGATTTTTTGTACTACATGCTCAGTCAGAAATCGGAAAAAAAGAGGGAGCTTGTGCAGGGTTCAGAAATGTCTTTGGAGCTCACTCATGGCAACACTCACAACCTTATCACAAGGTCATGGTTTTTAAGGGCTTCTACAACTCTCAGCTCCCATAGCTGTGGTAATACGAGGATATTTGCTATCATTATACAAACAAACAAATGTCTAACCTTTGTGACTGAGAAAAATGTAAAAACATTGAATCCATTTATCTCAACACCCGCAGACGAGCCCAGCGACTGAAATGTCACAGGGCTCTGAAGTACAAGCTCATGGTATTTTTAATGTGTTTAGGGTTAGCAATCTTGGGATTTTCAGGCCTATTTCCTGTTTCCCCATTGTGCTTCTTACTTTGAGTTTTGGACAACAAAATTCCTGTATCTGTTTGCACTTGGGAGTAAGCTAATTCTTTAAAAAATTCAGAGATAAAGACTGCTTGTCTTGATATAGTTCCTAGTAGGTAGGCTGCTGGGTAAGTACTGGCCCTCTTAGAGGTGCCACTAATGCCCACTGTGAAAAGGCTTTCATCAGTTGAACAAGCCCTGCTATGTGTGACAATATGTTGATGTTTTCTCTACCTCTTCTGATACATTCAAAATCATTTCACAAGCTGTTCCCACAGACAGTGGGATCAGGTTAATATAAGAAGCAGCACCTTCCCTGTGAGCCCTGAGCTACCATCTTCTCCAGGCTCTGCATATGCTGAAATGATTAGCAGTACTTTTGTTCAAAGCTCTTGGCTATTCTTTTTGGACAGAACCACTCTAATTCCTTAAAACGTTTCCAGGCAGCTCTTCTAAATAACACTGATACACAAAAAACGCTTTTCTGATTGCCTACCTGGATTAAGAAGTCTGATATCTGAAGAATGTAATATATCATCAATATCTGAAGTGGATTGCTGCAGCTTCCCCAGTATATTAATAGCTGTATCTATTATTTTCTAAAGAAGAATCTCCTGGGCCTTTCTTGTGATATAAGCATTACTGCTAACTGGGCAGCTGTCTGGAAAGGATGATAGTGTCCCCTGCTATTATAAATCTAGTGAGCTCACCTTTAAATGTCTGTCTTTATTCTCCCCTTTGGGCATTGTTCCAGTCACTTTTTGGCCTTTTTATTTTAAAGAAAAATCCTGTCCGTATGATCGAAGGAGGAAGTATACTTGCCCTCAGATTCAACTAACGAGTGCTTGTTCTTTATATTTTGCAACCAGACTGCCATTGTGCAGGAGTGAAAAAAAGAGGGCCATCTTCAATGAAAAACTAAATTAGTAGCCCACATGAATCAAATAAGAATAAAATTCCATGCTAGACAATACTGTAGATCTAAATATGCATGCCCTGATTCACGCAGACGGCCAAACTCTTTCAAACAGAAACATAATTTGACCTACGAAGTAATTAATGCCATGATTATGGGGAGGGAACACATCACAGTTCATGCTGCAGCCGGACCGCGTTCCATTAATAGAAAGCTCTATTATCGCCTCCCTCAACACACATACTTATCTCAGTTTTTAAAATTATATTGGCTACAAAATTTCTCTGTCTGCACTGCAGATTGTTTCTGCAACATTTCAATAAAGTTAGTGTGAGTTTTTCAAGTTATCTGATTCTGTGGTTTTTTCCTCCATTATTTGAAAAGGGTAGCTCTCACTTCTTCTGCAGTCTTGCCGTATAAATCTCTTTTACCGTGTTTTTGAGGAAGATAGACTGGCTTAAATTAAAATGTATTTATTGTTTTTATTCTAGGTACTTCTGAGAACAATCTCCCACACACCAATATCAATGGATTTTTCTTCTGCTGGATTTAGCAGGAAGAGGAATGCCAGCACATGTTGTTTAGCTGAAATCTAGAAAGATCATGAGAGGTTTTTTCCATTGCTACAGGACTTTGTGAATCTCACTTTTTTGTATATGTTGAAAATGTAATCAGGTGATTTCATGAGAGGAAAACCCATCAACGACTTTCAAATACACAGATAGTAACTCTGCTTAAAAAAACAAACCCTGAATCATAGATCGCTAGAAACTATAGGGCTATACTGAGGATGTGTCACTATATGTTTGCCCCTTCTTATTCACTTCCTTAGACATTTGTTATTGGCTTCTGCTGGAGGAAAAGTGCGTGGTGGCATGGACCTTTGATTTGATCCACATGGTCAGTCCTAGTTATGTCAACAAAAAATTCACTTTGACTCAAAGGAAAAAAAATTCTTTTAGAACAGTAGAAACAGCTTTATAGTCAATCGTGCTAGAAATTCTGTCTTTCTTTTTAGTTTGATACATGGAACAATTATGTTCTTCAAATTTTATGATCCCTTTTGACAATTTTGAGGAAAAGGAATATGGTCATATTTTCAGCATCTGGGGTAAAATATATATGCAACTAGAATGTGATCTGAAACTTTTGCATTATTTGAGGGAATACTTTGTCAAATTAAGAGCCTGAAGATTGCTGGTCTACCTTTTTTTCCTAAGTGCTTCCTATTTCTTTGCATTCCTGAAAATTATACCACTATGGATTGAAATGTAAGAAATCCATAAAGGGCAAGGGTAGTGACTTTTTAAGAAATTGTGGTAATTTTTACAAGTAGATGTCTCTTCATTTATGCAAAACCAGAGAAAAAAGGTAGGTTTTGTTATTGAGGTTTTGAGCTCTGTTGGTCCTGTATTTTTTTAAGAACTGTTTTAAAAATATTTTTGAAAACTGAAAGAGACCTCTAGGATATAATCGATGGCCATTCTCTTCCAAAATGTTCCTGACGTACAGGGCCAGGCCCAGGACTCATGTTTCAGTTCTTCCACTGAAGTTCTCCATCCTCTGTAGCCTTATGAGCGCTGTGTTCCTACCATTTCCAAAAGGTCGGACCCATTCCATTATCCCTGTTTTCCAGTGAGGTAATCGAACATCTTGCCAAGGGTCACTAAAGGAGCCTGCTGCAGTGCCAGGAACAGAAAACTAGTATCATAGGTTACACCTACATCCTTGATAGTACCTCATTTGTAAATGGTCCCTAACTCTCCATTTTGGACAGCTATAAAATCAAGCTAATAATGTTTATACTTAGTTTTGGAAAGAGCTTTGAGAGAAATAAATGCTTGCTCTGCAAATATGAAGATTTATTTTTCACATGGAGTAATTGCAACTGAGTAAAAATGGGAAGATGATCAAGAACATTTAGAGGACTTACGATCACAAATGACTGTCAGTGACACTTGTTTTCCTAATACTTTAGATGCTTTTCCATATATTCTAGGGAGGCTAATCTACATCCATGAAAAAGCTTTGGCATTATGGTACCTAACTTTTTGATGCCTGGCCCCTGATGTGCAGTTCAAAGCTTTATGTTAGGCACAGCATTGCTGGCTGTATGAATATTGAATACCTTTTGCCAACAGGAGAGAAATGGAGTTGTGTCAGAACATTGAGCTTGGAGGCAAGGGCCCTCTGCTAGGTGGAATTTAATTTTTCAAAGGAGTAAATCTTTACTCTTACATAGATTTTTCTGGGATTTAAAGATACTTCTTGTTTCAGGCAGCTACTTCTGCATTTAGGGGAGATTTATCCCAAGTACCTCAGGTACAAAAGAGTTGAGATCCTTGCAAAACCCCATTTTATAAGAAGTCCTCTAATAATAAATACTGACTCTGGCCTATAATTAAAAAAGGAGACTTTATTGCCAGATATTAAAGCCACTTTCCTTGAGCATGTCCAAAGCACAAACTGGGCATCTTCAAGCCCTGATAGGGCAGACATGAATGAGGAGCAGGTTGGCTGCCAGCCAGCAAAGCTGACTACAGAAAGCGAGAAGTATGATGCGCTACACCTTTGCCAGCCCATGCCGTCCTGACTGCAGGCCATTTCTACAAAAGGTGCATAAGGACGAAGTCATGATTCAGAAGAAGCCGAGGCGGTGAAACTGAGTAGCCTGGGACCACCTCTGCTTTACATGCCAGCCTCTGAGAACAAACTCAGCTAGACACAAAATCAATTTGTAGTTAAAATCCATGATCTTTCCAAAGATTTTTAAGCCTAATATAACAGTGGGGTCCAAGAGCTGGCTCTGAGGATATAATGCTTGAATACAAGGGTCCCATCTCAGTACGCTGGAAGCAAAGCACCAGCTTATGGAATGATTAATCCATCTTCCCTCTCTGTCTCTGCTGCCTATAGTTCCTGCTCATTTGAACTGTTGTATCCTTTCTCCATTATGTAATAGCCTAGAGGTCACACATGTTCCTCTGCTTTGAATAATACATCTCTATGAAGCCTTAGTATCTCTGTTTGAAAATTTATTTCTTTCATTTTAATATTTTATCAATTTTGTCCTAAATGGATGACCTCAACTGGTTGCAGTTCATTTCATTTCTTCTCTGCTTAAATATTTTAAAGATTCCAAAGTACAAACATCATTCATGCAGTGTGTAACAAAAATGCTCAGCTTGAGCTTTGGGTTATTTAATTGTAATTGTCAAACTATTTCTAAAATGGATTTTTTTTTTCTTTTTGCAATTTTTTCCCCCCACTCCTTCTCCCCATTTCTAACTTCGTCACATGCTTTATGCTGGTGTTTAGCTACAATTCCTAGTGCTTATAGAAGAGCTATACAATGCATTAGTACCATTACTTATGAGCAACAGACAGTCAAGAACAAAAAACACTACAGTACTTGTTGTTAGGTATGAGTAGAGCCTTTTGCCCTTTGAAGAAAAAAGAACCAAAGTTGTAGTTCATGAGTTGGTACCATCTTGGTACTGTGGCCAATCTGGATTCTATTAAGATGGCTAAACGTGGTATTTGAATGGTAAATCATCACAACATACACATATGCAATAGGAAATAAAAGGAGTAACAAATAGCTGGCAGTCTCAGCTGTCAAGTGTGTTGTGCTGTTAGAGGTGGCATTCTGGGCAGATAAGGTTAGCAAATAAGAGTAGCAGTCCTATCCCTTATCCAGCCTTTTTCAGGTGGTTAAATTCTATCTCCATAGATTTCAGCATCAGTCGGCTATGGCATTCATGCTTCCTGTCCTGAGCATCTTAGGGTCACTACATGCAACTTCACACTGACAGTTGCTGAGTTCCTGATCTTGCTGACCCTTCTGATGTGTAAAATGCTTTGGGTTACTTAGAAATGAAAGGCAATAAAAGCTAGTAAGCACAATTTAATTTAATTATTGTTATTCTGCGCTTATACTATGAAAAAGCAAAACTAAGATATGTGTACTTCACACTGTGGTGTTTTTATTAAAAATAGGAATAACAACACTCTGAAGGAATCTGACTCGTTCTTGATTGCTTTTAAAAGTACTATAGTTGTTCTGTGTTTGCAAAATGTAAAAATCAGTATGTAATCCATTTTTTGTATTGAAAGGATTTGATTATTTGGGATGGGTCTGTATTTATGGTGATTTTTACCTTTCTCATTTTCTTCTATCTTTCTTTTGTTCAGCATTAGTCTTGCACAACTGTAGCTGTATCAGCAGTGTTAGTAAGGTGTGGTTTGTGTTTCATTTCTGACATCTCTGTGTCATGTTACAGTGTCATAACCTGTGTTCTGGCTTGGCTATCCAGTATTCCACATCAGAAAGACACATTAAATGCTTTTCTTTCCTGCTAGGTCCCTAACTACCATATTAAAGAAAGCATGAAAGAAATGGCACCACCTCTCTTGCACTGGCTGTAGGATTTTCTTTTACTTTGGGCCATGTCACCACAACAGATGCTATTCAGGTCACTAAAAGCAGGCATTTCTGTGCCTCCATAAGAACAAATGGGGACATGTTGTTTTCAAGTGTGAGTCTTGGGCTGTGCACAGAGGTGAAAATGGGTTGAAATGAGTAAATGTATAAGAAGGATGACTATTGTTTGCTCCTGGGATGGAGATCTGGATCCTTGGACATCAGCCATTTAGTCCTGTAAAGTGTTTTTATCATAATCCTGTTTTCCCCAGAAGCATAGAATAGGTGTGCTAAAACGAGAGTAAATGCTTTGAATAGTTCTTTAAAGGACACTTGAAACACTCCTTACATATGTTTCGCCCTGTAGAAATAGCTCTTCTGCTTTCTGAAAAAGTTACTGAAGGTAACCAGTGTTGCTTCTGTAACTACAGGGGTTTTCTTGTTGAGGTGGTGAGGCTATCTTGCCTCAACAGGGAGTATGTTAATATAATCCTCCAGAAAGTTTTTGCAAACACATACTCCACATCCCTAATTATATAACTAAAAAAGGACAAGCATTGAAAGTTCTTCTAAATACATATTTAAATCCTAAACGATCTCCTTAGACTGGAATACTACACTAGATATAGATAGCTTAGAAATAAATTGTTACAAGGGCCTGATACATTACAACAATTATGAACATGTTCTCTTTATTAACTGAATGTCAGTAGTGGTCCTGTGAGTAGTGTACCTCATACTTAAGCAGCTTTACTATACTTGTAAACTGCATTTCTGGCTGGTAGGCAAGCCAGACAAAACATGGTGGGGGGGCGGAGGGGAGGAAGAGAAGGGTGTACAAGGATTAAAACCAGGAACTGAGGCACAGAGACACAATGTACTGAGACGATTCGGTCTAACTCCAGCATCTGCTGTTCGGTAGTAGCCAGGCAAATACCCAAAAATAAGATACCCAAAAAACCCGTAAAGGAACTGTGGCATTTTTCCAGAAGTAGATTTCCCTGGGAAATACGTCACTTCAGTCAAAGTGAAAATGCACTGCTACTCTTCACCTCAACAGAGTAAACATGCTCATGAATAGCAGTATTTTTATGTGACTACAGCTGCTCTTTTAACTCTCTGGATAAAGACCTGAATTTTGGGAGCTAAAGGTTATGAATTCAAATCCCAGTTTCTGCTTGCAGATACGTGTATACATTTGGCTGGAAACAATGCTGTCTGTATGTATACAGCCATGGATCATTGTGGCAGCACAAGTCAATTAGCCTTTGTGACACTCCGTCATCCTGTGAAATAATTTTATGAATACTTCAGGGGATGTTGTCTGAAGGACAGTGCTGAGAACTACAGGACACAAAGGGTAAGGCTGGCAAAATAACCACCTTTGCCACAGGTTCCAAACACTTCTGTGTTTACAGGCAACTGAACTTTTCTACATTTCGTTGGTTTCTCTTGGGAAATACAATGGATAACAATTAACCTTTACTTATTACAAACCACAAAAAGCAATAGGAGAGTATCTAAGGTGGCATGCCTCTTTTGAGCTTTCTACTGATGTCTGCAATGATAGAAATGTCGTCGAAGTCAAGATAGGTAGAGCTGAGCCTGCTAATTACTCTATTTTTATAGGCCCCATTTTGCTTTTAAAGGCCATGATACACAGTAGTCTTCAGCTTTGACCTGCAATGTAGGAATCAGACTGGTATAAGATAAATCTCCAGTCATTCTTCAATGCTTCCATTTTGCTGGAAGCTATTCTGTGAAATAACAAAAGACTGCAGATGGTTGTTCTCTGTTACCACCAAAATGCTTTTTATTTTACATTTTCTATTTCCATCCCTCCCAGAAAGTCTAAATGAATCTTTCTTAAGAAATACTGAAATTTTATAGCCTTAAAAAAAAAAAAAAATTGCCAGCTGCAAATTAAAAAGACCTCTTGTCTGTTTTTTGTTTGTTTGGGATTTTTTGCCTTGCCCTTTTTGGAGGGAAAAGGTGTGCATGAGGAAAACATTTTATTTTCTTTTTAATATGACTTGAAAGTTGAAAAAATAACAGGCTATAAGGTTCTAGTTTTCAAATTGGTGTTTTGAGTTTCTCCCTAATGAAAGCATGAGAGATATTTTTTAACTTCATTGCTCTGTGTTTTGTTTGTTTGTTTTTTTAGCTTCCTGCTTCCCCACTCCCAGCCCCCTCCCCCTGAGAAATATGAAAAGGCTGCTTTTCTGAATAAAAGCAGGTGTAAGTAAAAGAAAGTATGACTTTTTTCTTCAGTTATCCCTCCTGCTCAATTTTGAAATACAGAAGATAGTTTTCATTTCACAGAAAGTTTACAGAAAATTATAGTGATTTTTGTTCTGCTCCATCCGCTGTGCTTTCCTTCCCTTTTCAACGTTTTTGACTGAAGACTCTATACGTGACATTGCACATCGTTAGGAGGTGAAATTAATGTAGAGATGAAGTGTTAGACGTGTGGGAGGCTTAACAGTGGGCAACAGATGAGAGTAGAAAGAGAAGAAAAGACAATCATTGAGGGAAAAATCTAAAGATATAATCGTTTTGTTACTGTCTGACATGTCTTGGAAAGAAATTGAGACAAAAAATACAGGATAAAACTAAATGAAAATGTATGCTTAATCAAAAAAAGAGTATTTTTTATAAATGCACACCCTAGTGTAAAAACTATGCCCTTTCCTGCAGGAGGCTATGAGATGGCCATTGGGCACTGGCCAGCCCCATGCCACCTGCACCCAGTTCCCCTAGCATCTCACGGAAGGCAAACGTTAGACTGGGTTGGAACTAGGGAGCCCATCTTTTGCATTCATTCACTTCGTGGCTGCTTATACAGGGATCCTATCAAGTATCCCCTGCAGCCTCGTGGCCTTTCAGACCACCTCTGAGCGCCAAGCTCTCGGGCACAGCTCTTGCTGTCTGCCACCACCGCTGTGGTTCTGTCCTGCCAGGCCTCGCTGCAGGCCTCCTTGCTCCTCTCCTCCCCGGGGTTTTGGCATCTCCAGCCTCACAGCTTTGGCCTGGCTATTGCCTACTGCCTTAACTGCACATTCCTTGACCAGCTTCGTCTCTTGACATTGCTGAAGCAGACGGTGACATCTAATACTGGCCCACATTTCCAACATCTTGACATTCATTACTTTTCACAGGGAAGCATTACTGCCACCTCTTCAGCTTTTAAAATTTTACTTAAGCAAAGGCAAACTATAGGTCTTGTATGCTGCACACATGCCACAGTCTAACCTTGAATTAAAAAGAAGACATTGCCATTAAAAGCCTAGTATTGTACAAGTTTTGATAATGAATTATATACAGAGACAAGCAAGGTAATAATTCTATTTGACAGTCCTGTGCAAGCCTCATTTGCAACATTTAGTTCAGTTGTGGGCACCAGGTTTGAAAATTACCTCAGCACGTTGGAAAGAGTTCAGCTGACAGCAACAAAAATACTAAAATGTTGAAAAATGAGGCCTATAAAGAGAGTCTAAGAAATTTTGGCATGGTCCAGCTAGAAAAAACAATGCTGAAGGGAGACATAATAGTTTTTAAAATAACTAAAAAGGGATGTTATAAGCAAAAGAAGGGTCAGTCTTACCAGTGAAGAAGAACAGGACAAGTCCAGTCTAAATTGTAGATCTAGGTGAAATGTAGCTGGTATGCTATCTGAGGGTTGTGCCAGAGAAAACCAGGTACAAGGTTGGATGTTGGGGTGAGGACTTTGTGGTGGCAGACAGTCACCTTCTGTCTTTCAACTCAAGTTGGTGAAGGAGGGCACCAGGAGTTCAGCCTGGGGGGCAGGAGCATAACAACACTCATGCCATGGGGTTTTCGAGCTGGTATGCCAAAGTTGTCCCTAGCCAGCAAAATCTGATTACCTAGTTTTCCTTCTTCTGAATCCACAGAAGACTTGAGACAGTTTTCACCAGAGCTAGCCAGGTACAGTTTGACTCTGGCTCAACTTTATTTCTGTAGAACTGAAAAAGGTCATCAAGGGGGGTGTCTTAGGTATGGTTGAGGTGAGATTTGGTATCTCTCTAGTAAGAAGAGTTTAGGAGTAATGAAATCAACTGTGTTACTTGCAGAAGGATGAAAGTAGCCTACTAACACTCCTGTGTCACAGTATTGATTTTGTTCTTATATTTTCAGCGCTTTGAAGCTGCTATGGTCTGTTGGTTCATTAAGTTACATTTACGGGTTGTCCCTAAACAGTGGCTTTTACATAGTCTGCATTTTAACACTCTTTAAGTGCATATCAATATGTTCTGTCCTCTGTGCAAACCACAATCAAAGAAATCCCATTTCTGCAATGGCTAATGAGGTATCAGAGTGGTAAAATAAACAGAAGAAGGAATTACAGAGTGTCAGGAAGCTCAGCCAAAGAAATGTCACCTTCAGAGAAGCAGCAACTGAGAAATGCCCTTTCACTTTATTACAGTGTGCCAAATTTGTCTAAATTTAGACAAGAACCTACAATTACTGAATATTTAAAAGTGTGTACCCTTATTCATGAAGAAGATGAATAGAGTTGGGGGGCTTATGTCACAGAAGCGTATATTATGAAAGATGTGTTTGACATGCTGACAACTACCATGACTGAAATTATGCAATTAGATTTTATTAACGATACATATTATTAAGGATTTTTCATTACAGAGGGAAGGATGTCAGGTCCTGGTAATTGTACTGACCTCTTGTGCCACTCGGAAAGATGTAGAGAGGTTTCCAAAAGAGCAATACAGTTCCTATTTAATCTTTAAATAAGAAAAAAGGTCAAGGAACCATTGCTGCTATTTTATTTCTCTCAAGTCTTCACCAAGGAAGCATTGCATTGCCTTAAATTTATACATATTAGTAAAATGTAGATCACTGAAACATTACATACTTTAGAATGAACTTTGCACTGTATTTATAGAAGAACTTACAAAGTGTAGTGTGTGCATGTGTATGAATCCTCAAAATTATGTAACTAACCTCTGGAGGTTTCTCACTTTAATTCACTTAAATTCTGATACAAAAAGAAAAAAGATAAAAGAAAACCCTACAACAGATAACTTAAAATCTCTGTAAAGATGTCATATCCACACAGATATTCACTTTTCGTGCCAAAAAAAAAAGGTAGCAGCTTATATTTGTAATGTAGTTTTATTTTAAAAATAAATTAATAATTAAAGATAAGTAAATGAAGGTGAGCATGGAGAAAATAGTTGGCTCAAGACAGGTAGGAAAAAAAAAACAAACAAGATTACAAGCACTGGTGTAATTACAGGGTTTTCCTCTCTCCTTCTTGAAGTCCACTGGTTATACTGCAACTTTGGTAAGAATCCTGATTGTTCCTTAAAATTTTTACTTCCCTTCCAAACTGGGAGTGACCCTTTCAGAGTAGGTGCAGCCCAGTTCTTCAAATGGCAGCTTGCTCAACAGCAACCATACCAGAGCTGGTCCTTTATCACCGGCTTGGTCTGCCTTATTTCAGTAGGTAGAGCAGTACAACCTTACCCTTCTTCAGCCTCCAATTCTGCAACATGCAGAAAGTTATATCAAAACCATATTCAATTACATTCTGGGATTAAGCCTTCAGGATTTAGGAAGTGCCAGTACCAGTGCTGCAATACAGCCTTATCTCAGTCCCTTGGGCATATATCCCTTATGATAATCTTCAATTATATGATTGTTATTTTTTGCAGTGGGATGCAGCAAAGGAACACCGATATTTCAGTGGAAACTCAAGTTCAACTCTGGGCAGTGGTCAGCAGCACGCCAAAATGCACACAGGTGCCTATCTTTAGCAAACTTCAGCCCCTGCTTGTCTCACCTGCTGTAAGTTGTCCCTGTCCCAGTCTTGTCACTTTTCCATTCAAGGCCTCCTTTCCTGTTCTTTTTGCTTAACCTTAACTCCTGAGACTTCTCATTCTAATCCCAGTCTCTTTATCAAGCCAGACCTAGTTGGTCCTCTGGGTCTCCTTTCAGAGTCTGCCCCTGACATTCACTCATTTGCTTTTCACACTCGGGCATATTTCTCCCAATCCATTCTCCATCTCTCTTTCGATGTTGTTTTTGTTCTGTGTTTTAATTAGACAGATTTCTCTCCTTTACTGCATGAATTCCCACAAGTCACTGATGTGACTGCGACCTTGTTTTCACTCCTGGTGTCCAGCAAGCTGAGAGTGGACATTATAAAGAACGTCTTTCTGAGCTGCCATAGGTGTTGGGGCTGCACTGTGATCATATACTCCATAGTATGAGTTGTCTAGTCAGCCTTTGAAGTTCAAGCATGCACTGAGGTTGAAATTTTCTGAGGTTTTAGGTGTTTAAGTTCTAACAGTTCTCCCTTGCAAATAATGATTTTCTGTTCTAGAGCCTGGGGATATAGAATATTTCAAAACAAAAGTCTCAAACATATATTGTAATGTATTTTTTGCAAGTCTCATTCTAAGAAAGAGCTGAACAAGGCAGTCATCTGACATGGAAAATTTCAGCTCAATCACTTAACACTTGGTCAAGTTATAAGAAGCTGAATATAAAATAACAGAGCAGAAAGCTATGAAAAGATGCCATTCTGGATTTGGTCTTGTTATGGTTTGGCTGCGGGCAGCAACAAAAGCGCCACGTGGCTGCCCCTCCCCCTGCCGCGGTGCGGAGGAGAATGGAAAGAAACAGGCAGAAACTGGTGGGTC
>Ga0181612_173657_pt1 | contig 24874 bp, 8 predicted proteins | sample HoacroProtozoa21_FD_119630 | JGI IMG/M metagenome (GOLD analysis project Ga0181612, IMG submission 119630) | Hoatzin crop microbial communities from Cojedes, Venezuel. Combined Assembly of Gp0051906, Gp0051904, Gp0051908
CTACTTAAGCATTAACTTTAATTGGAAACTCCAACTGAAGGCAAAATTCCTTGATTTGTGCAGGTAAACAATTCCTGACATTGTTTGTGTTCTTGATAATTTCAGTAGCTAAAGGATATGTTGCAGTATATTTTTAGGTATTGTGGGAAGGTAATGTAGTAGGCAGATGAAGAGATTTTAAAATGAAACTACAACAGACCTTTTAAATAAGTTCAATTTGCATTTGAGGAAAAAGTCAGTAATCTTGCAGATGGGTATATCCTATTAGGTAATTATTACCTTTTATATGACTATTAAATGACTCTTTGATAGAGGACTGCAGATTCCCATTGTTCATATCTGTACTTGCATAAAAGATAGGGTCAAAGTAAATTGAAGTATTTCATGTAAGAACAACGAGAAAATAGATGCAAATATAGGTAAGTGTGTATAGCATATACGAGTAAAGACATTTGGGAGCAGGCCTTTTAAAAACATAGTAAGCTCTCTCTCTGCTTGTGTATGCTGAGCACAGCTTAATGGAAATGACATGTCTCATTTCTTTCCCGTGCTCCAGTTTAGACTGAACTACTTCGTTTTTTAAGTAGTGATCAGTTTATTTGAATTCCTTCTGGTTAAGGAAAAACAAGACTGCCTTAAAAACTGCTGGAAGATTGTGGGTTACTCTTTTCAAAGGTATTAGGTATATCGTTATTGTTTGTCTCAGATCTCAGTGTTTGTCCTGCTGTTTAGATTGCTAGGAAGAAAACCTTTCATTTTCAGAGACAGAAAAGAATACATGGATGTGCTCAGTTTTTGAGAAGTCCCTATCCCTCTCACAAATTACAGACATTAAACATGCTGAGCAAATGCATACGTGGTGAGGATTGAAAGGATTTGTTTATATTAATGCCCCATTGACAATGAAGTTTCCAAGAAGAATCCTTCCCCTCTTTTCTGACTCCCCAGTCCGTAAAGGGGAAGATATTCTTCCTTTGATAAAACACGAAGCTCTCTCCAGTTCTCCTTTTCATTCCCAACAATAGTCAATGTGCAAGATGTAAATCTCCGGACTCACTGAAGTCAGTGGTAAAACACCCGCTGACTTGAGAAGGGTCATCGATTTCTGAATTGTCTGTGCTGCCTTTGCCACCTTCCAATGGAATTATTTGCCCTCCCTTTGCCTCAGGCTGAGGTCCTACGCTCTTGAAAACTGAATGCACGCAGCTGACACTGGATTTGGTTTAAATATGCAGCCACATGTTAGTTTACTTGTCTTTGGCTTACGTTACAGAGTTTGTACCTGTTTTATGCATTTAGGCCAGCTTTATACCAACCTTTTTCCAGTCCACGAGGTGACATTTCTGAAGCACGTGCACTTTCTTGGACAGGTGTGCTTCCATTCCACCAGCACTCCGACAGTGCTGGCTGGCCCCAGCTCAGCCATGGTGCCATGTTCAGGGTGCTGTGATTCTGGGTAGTCAGAAGAAATGATGCAGCTGAAGTGCTAGAACTGGGCTGGCTCAGAGAACGGATGAGTAGGCAAGAAACTAGATGTACCCAGCCACTTGTGCATTGTCTCTTCTACATGTTTCAGTAGATGTAGTGGGCCATGATTTCCAGTGACAATAATTGGTCCTGACTGAAAGGAGGTGAGGATCTCTCTTACATCCCCAGTTCAGTGGGAACCCAAGCAAGGTTCAACATTACCTTCAGTAGCTGATTCAAACCTTGCTGATTGCTAGGTGCTGCTTTAATAATTTCCATGCAGCTGAAATTTGAATAGACAAACAAAGGTGAACAAACTACACGTAGCTGGGGGAGGAAAGAAAAACAAGGACTTTATTTCATTGAGACAATACCTGGGAGCTCACATACTAGTCCGTCACGTTAGCTTTTCTCTAGTGATTTGCTGTGATTCAGAGATGAGCGTATTTGATGGTCCTTACATATACATATGCAACTTTGATTTATAGTGAACTCAAAAGAACAACGTCATGGGAAATGCTTATGCAACCATTACCAGACAAAGTTGCTAACGTGGGTCTAAAATAGCCTCAAACTGCCACAGTTAAAATGAAGTGCCCTAGAAACTTTCTGACTTCACTTGAGTGACCAGCCTGAAGGACGGTCATATCACGCTGGGCAGTAATCTGGCCTGACACAGTGGAGCCCTTTTCAGACTGAAAAATTAAAATGTACTAAGCAACTGAAAATAGAATACTGTTTATGCTAATTTTCTTTGTTTTGCTCTCAGTGGTGGGCTTGCCTTCCTATACCAATCTACCCTTGATCCGAAACCTGAAAATTCCCTGTCCTTGGTGAGGAAATGCAGTCAGTTACCAGCCTAATAGCATTCCCTCTTCTTTTTTACTTACCTTTCTTTTATGTATCGATACGTATACGTGTATGTATACATATGCATATTTGAGTGTCTGCATGTGTATACATACTTTTCTCTGTGTGTGTGCATTTACAAAAATAAAATTTAAAAAGTTGTGCCTTGCTACAGACTGCCTTGGAGGAAGACTTCATTTCCATTTTTAGGACATTTCTGTTCTAGATTTCACCGTATTTTAATTTTGTCACTTCTTAGGTCAGTAAGTGGGGTGTATGAGAATAGGACCACAGATTAGAAACAGTATTAAGAATAAAGAAAGGGAAGCTATTGTGTGTTGACCACACAGTAAAGAGTGCAGTTGACTTTCTAACTGGCCAAAAATAATTTGGATATATCTCTAACTAAAGTTTTGTGATTCCTGCAGTAATTGCCGTCAGACGCACAGTCCATCCAGGACCTGCCTGGCTTCTTGCACGCCCAGGCGCTGCCCTTTCCTGTGTAGTTCTGCCCCTAGAGATCCCGTAACAAGTTCTGTGCGATCCCCAAGTGCTCTTCCCCCGTAACAAGCCCACATCCCCTAGCAGCAACCCCTCAGTCTGTAAGTGATCTCAGGAAGGGTCTCCTGCAGACTCAGAGGTGGGTGTTATCACCAGCCCTCCTGAGGTGCCCTAGCAGGGCCAGGGCAAGGCCTCTTGTCGCTGCCTGGGTGACTGGGGATCCCACACCTCGAGCTGGGCTGCTTTGCTCCTTTGTGCCTGGAGAAACCAGCTTCTTATCACACATTCTAACAGCGCTGCTGCTCACGTGCTGATTCACTGCCTACAGGACTAGCAAGGTTAACCAGTTTCCTGAGCAGTTTTCTGTTAAAATTCTACTCCATCTTTTCATAGTTTCCTATTTCATTATTTTAATTCAACAATTTTTCACGACCTAAGCAAACGTACTGAGTTGCAGTGTGCTGTGAACTAAGTGCTTTTCTTCCTCCGAGATTTGGCTGGATATCTGTGGTACCGCAATAATTTACATGTGCTTGTAAAACATTTTGTAACCCTAAAAGTGCTGAATAAGTCACCACTACACCATTTCTTCTTCAGATGTTCAGAGCTGACCACTTAAACTTAAGAAAAAAATGAACAACTACTATTTTGTGTTCAAGTTCAGTAAGGAAGATGAGGGATTTCATACTCACAGGTTTCAGGTCAAGTGCTTGTACACTTTAAGAACAGCATTATGGAAATAAAACAAGACTGCAGTCATTACCGCTGAATGAAACCTTTCCCCAACTCCTCACCTTCAGTTTTCTCACACTCGTTGCTGTAATATAACAACCTCTCTTCAATGACTCCAAGAACATTCCCTCTTCTACATTGTGTTCTGATAAGCATATAATTACACTCAAAAAAAGCAAAAGACTGTGATTTCCATTTGAAAGGTAATTGTTTTAACTTCATAATCTGTGCAGTGTAAATTAGGCACAGGTGTAGAGCAGAGAGAAGGTTTCTTTTAACTAAAATAATTGATAATACTGAACAGGTACATTTCAGGCCTCCAGACTTTGAGAAGATCTTACGTTTTGACTGGAGAGAGCGTGTGCATATTTGTAATGGATATGGGCAATGATTTATTGCCATTTTTCTTTGAAATGTCTTAGTAAAATGGTCCTTTGCTGGAAATGCACATCTTGCACTGCTGATTCTGCAGCTCAATTACAGAATCCTGGAACTCAAGGTTTTGGTTTTAATCAGGTTTGCTCTTTAAAATTAAGGCAGCGTATAAATAATCTTGCGACATTAATTCAAAGTAGTTGTCATACTCGTCAAATGTCTGTAGTCTGCACAATTAAAGGCCCTTGGAACCAAGCAGGGGTGGAGAGTGCTGTTTGAAAGAGAATTTACAATGAAAAAGGATCTTCTCTTAAACAATCGACAGGATGCTAATTAGGTCAAGATAAGCAGAAAAGAGTGGATGTTTTGGCTTGGTAGTTAATGCAAGAATGCTTGAGCTTTATCAAGAAGAAAAGGGGAAGCTTAAAAATCTGCTTGCTTCATACACACAGAGATGGGTCCCTCTGCAGTAGTCTGTCACGCTTTCCTCAGGGCAGCTGTTAGAAAGCAGCCTGTCCCTAAAGTTCTTCAGTAAGCTTCATATCCTTAATCTCAAATCTAAATTTATATTCCTTAGAGCTTTTCAGGGGAAGGAGAGGAGTTGTATTTTTGTTTTGTAATGGTCTCTTTTTTTAATCTAAATCTAGAGCTAAATTTCAGAAATCATTACAAATAAAAATGTATTTTATTGATGAAAAAGAGGAGAAACAAAATCTTTCATAGTTTGTCTTGAAAAGTCATGTGTCTACTGAAAAAAGAGTGCTTTCTTAATGTGGTGACCCATTTTTCAGTATATAGAATGAGCAATGAATATTTGTTCTCATTTTTCTTGCCTCAGGGATGCTGGGTGAGAATACATAGAGGAGCTGGTTTATGATCACTTAAGGTGTTCAGGGACAAGTACACATTTAATCATTCACTTGTCTGACAAAACACGGCAGAATAAAATGCATTTATAAAAGATATACCTTCAAATATTTACTGAGTGTTAGAATATGCTGATGGTCATCTTGTTATTAAATAACATCTTAAAAAGATTGCCTCCCTTTCATAGGATTGGTTTTTATCATGTTGGCTGTGCATTTCACACTCTTTTGTCCCCTCCCCTGAGGTTCTGACTGTCTTCGAAATGAGAAAAGAGGAAAGCTGTGTCTTCCATTCAGATTTTATTCTGTTGCTAGTCTGTACCTTTGAAAGTTCTTTTCTTCTTGAGATTTTATGATGCAGGCATTTCAAAGTACTTCAAGAATGAGATAGATAAAGAGAAACACAGTGTCTGTGGAAGAAAATGGATCAAGTAAATACAGAATAATAGTTTGCATGCACAGCTTTCAATGCTAACTTTTAGGCTTTGCAAAGCGCTGCGTGAGGTCCTTGCCACACAGGTTCTCCAACTAAAGCTCTGCATGACTGATAGAAAATGCTGAGCTGCTACTGAATGAGGAAAGGCATACTGTTTAGGTCTAAGTATCACCTTTAATTTTTTTGCCTTGTTTTCTCAAGAGGTCATATTTTGCCTAAATATCTAGAAGATGTAGAAAAGATGAACCACCAGTCTGAAGTTTCAAACTTGTCTTCCTAAAGTGTAATTAGGTTTCTGAAAACTGGTCCATGCATTTTCAGTTCCCTAGTGACTGAACATTACTATAAATATTAACACTATTGTTTCCTAGAGATATTGCATTGTTGTATGCAAGATAGTAAGGCAAAATGTTGCCTGTAGCAAGGTCTTGTTCAGCATGCTTGGACCCAAAAGTCTGTCAAAACTTTGCATGAATAAATCTACTTACAGGTGGAGCAAGTATGATCACTCTTACTAGCTCAGTTTGCTTCACTGTGAGGTAAGACAATTCTTACTGTAACCTTAAGTGATCTGGCCAAACATAACATAGAAAGCCCATTATTTTTTCTCTCTGATCAGCCATGAGGAAAAAGTGATTCAAGTCTGTGCTGCTCTTTGAGAATCCAAAATGTTTTTTCAAAGCCCGAAGGCCTGTAATGCCTCCGAAACATTTTAGCAATAAAATGTGCCATCTCCCAAAAGATTTTTCAGAGACATCACTCTTCTCCTTCCCATGACAATAAATGTCACTCCTACTTCATTTGCAATGAACAAAGTTGATTTAATCAATCTTAACCCTGAGCCAAACTGAAAAAAGAAATTAGATTGTCAAGCAGTATTGCACTGAAAATAAGACGCACCAGAAGTATCATTTTACAGGCTTCATTGTCATCAGCCTGTTATCCTACAGTTCTTCCAAGTGATTTTTTAAGAAAGTTGAAACATAGAGCATGTAGACCTTTTTGGGACTCCTGTCTGTAAGATAAATATTTGTCCAAACCTTTCTCAGGAGTCCTTTGCAAAGAGGAGTGAGACCTTCTAGGAGTTAATTTTTGGTCCATTTCTACTTTAAGATGATTACGTACTCCTCTGCAACGCTGGGTAAAATAGTTGGCAGTACGGTTCCTTTGACCTGGCATTAGTCTTTCATCTAAGAGATCTTGAAGAGGTTTAGTTCAGTAACATGTTCCTCATTAACTGGTGATTTCTTGTAACTGTCTTCCAAATTTCATAGCTTCAGAACAATACAGTTCATTGCAGAAGAGCGCCCTAGGCAATAATACACTGTAAATGCAAACAAATGTGTTTTCAGCCATAAAAAAGAGTAACAAAGCCTATACTGAGAAACAGCTGGTTATGTTTACGGCTAAATTTCATAAGCTATTTGCTAATGTATTTAACACCCCAGATTGCACACATTTGGACTGGGGAAACCACAATGAATGACTGTTCTCTGTGAGACCCATGCATTTTTAGGACACTGGTTAACCACAGAGTCAAGTCTAAGCAAACATGTACAGTTGCATTTGTCTACTTGTTGAAACCCTGAAAGATCGTTTTGGTTCTGTAGCACAGCTTTCTTGATTGCTTTCTCCCTAGTGACAGACAGAATATCTTTTGTGTGTTCACTTTTAATAGTTTTTTAAATTTTTGTTTATATTTTCCATGACTTCTTCAAAGAGTAAAATGCAAGGTTCAAAGCAGTTTGATCATTTGGTTAGTTTGACCCGAGTGGTAACGAACTGTCTCTTCCAAAATTGTTCTTGATTAGAATAGAATCAGTGATAATTTCTATAAGCAGTTTGTTGCTGTGCCAACCTATAAAAGCAGTTTTTTGTTGTTATTTGCTTGTTTTCATACACATACAAAGATTTTGTTGAGTTTACGGTACGGAAGGATGCAATGCTCCAGCTGTGAATGCTGCAGTAAGAAATTATCTTCAAATAATATAATATAAATAAAGTGGTATGCTTTGATTCACAGGAGGGTGAAATTCATTACTATAGCTGCTAATTACAGCTGCACCCAAATAGGTTTTTTAAAATCTGACTTCAGGTTTGGTGATAAAGGCAAAGTTCTGAGGTGTATGACATCTTGCTTTTGAACTTTGCTACTTTAAAATCCTTTATTTTTCACTCCATAATATATTGTCTTCTCTGGGAGAGAAAAGTGGTAGCTTAGTGCTGTATGGCCAGAATGGAAAACATGTTTTTTCTAAGAATCTCACTTGTGAGCATCTTTCAATAGAGAAGACAGATACATATTCTTATCTTAAAAAAGGATTTTAAAATCACAAAAAATCACAATGTCTAAAACCTCCTTTTTGGTAGCGACTACTTGATAGCTGTTGAAAGGATTTGACTTTTTGACTGTTAGCAGTGTTTTAATACGTGGGAACAATTTTTTTTACTGATACTCCTGTTTCCTCAGGGATATAAGCTCACAAAGACGTTTTGATCTCTCAGAAACCTTGTGAAACCTTGTGAATTTGTTTTCCTAATAGACATTCAAATACATTTTGTCAATCAAATGTCCCCGATGTCTGTTCTAATAAATAAATATTATATAAATAAAGCATATTTAACACACACGTTATCAACAGACTTTTTTTTAAGATTGTAGAAACAATGCCATTTTGCTTACAGCAGGAACATTGTATCTCTTTTGATGATTTTTTTAAGCTTTTGGGACTGAACAGTGATGAGCTGAAAACTGTCACAATTACAGTTTGAATGCACTATAGTGTACATGCAATATACTTAGAAATTGCTGCTGCCTTCTAAAGGTGTGTATGTATATACATGTACATGTATACACACATACAAAACATACATATATATACAAGCATATACAGACATATGAAGAGAGAAAATTATCCTTTATTGTGTGATTATATGGGAGAATGCTTTACTGTAAGTATGCATACGGGAAAATTTTCAAATTTATATAATTAATAAAGCGGTCTATACCACTTTCACATTGCTTAGGTGCTCAAAATTTGGAAAAGATGCCAATTTCCATGGGTTTTATTGGCAGCAAAATCTGTCCTGCAGCTTCCAGTGATTTTATTATTTAGACTACTTATAAATGCATATCAAGAACTAGGTTTATCTGATTACTAGTCAGCTAGCTCTTTGAATATCATTGAAATAGGTAAAATAAGAATTCATGACTGGTTGTTTAAGAATAGGTAAGTGTGTTTGAAAAATAAACAAAAGACAAAAATTTGCTGTTTCAGATGGATGTTTATGAAATACCTGAAACTAGATAAAAGAAGGGAGGATGCAAATGTGGTGAGACAGAAAATAGTGGCACTTTTGTTTTAAGCATATTAGAACCTTGTTTATGCTTTTAATTAAAGGATATATGTTCCAGGAGGGAATGACAAGTGATTGTTTTGTGATGTTTCAATGCAAAAATACGTATGATTTTGCTGTTCTGCTTTTTAGTTTGGGCTAATCAGTCATCTTCTGTCAAAACTGGTTGTAATGGAAAAGTGAGGTTTTGACTAAATGAACAATTTCCTGTCTGCTGTTTTCTGTCCATGGAAATCTCCAGAATTTTTAGTGGAACAACTAAAGCGATGAAAATTGTCTTCATCTCCCAATGATGTATTTCAGTATGCTGGGTCTTGTTACTGAGTGATGCATCTTGAGAGCGCTAATTGACTTTAGAGGGGACAATGGAAGCATATGTATCTCAGCATCCATTCAGGATCAGCACTTTTATTTTGATTGGTTTTCTTTTTGATATTCAGCTTTCCTAAAGAAAATACTTTTTCCCTATGGTCAAAATGCAAATAGAGTGTTTATAAAAAAGGGCAGGTATTTCAAAAACATTTATTTCAAGCATCTGAAATGACTTCTGATCATCTGTTTAAAATAACACAAGACTGAAAGTCTTAAGCTAAATTTATGAGTTATTAGCAGTTTGAATTCATAGATCTTCTTTTTCAGGCAGCTCCAAGGCCTCTGATCCATTTGTATCTTGCTGTTTTTCCTTCAACACTCTCTCCTCCCCTTGGCTCCCTTTTTTTTTTTCTTTTTTGTTTTTTTTTTTTTTTGTCAGCTATTTGAAAAGTTTATCTTCTTACTTATTTTCAAGGCCTAGTATTTTCAAAGGGCGCAATTGTTCTCTGAGGATAGGGACTATAGCTTAAAATACAGTCCTAGGAGAAATTCTAGAGGCTGCTGGTGTTTTTGTTGTTTGTGTAATTTCAGCTAGGCTTATCAGCATGTTTAAGTATGATTCTGAACATTCAAATTAGTGATTGATGGTCTTGATATATGGATAGCTGGCACAGACAAACATAATGCTGTGTCAGACAAACTGAGCATTAATGTTCCTAATTAACGTAATTTTTTGGAGGTGGAAAAGCCCACTGAGGACATTCAACAGCAGGCGATCTGTACTCTTAATTCCTGATCTTGACCGCATTCCTCCCTGTACTATGATAGATGGAAAAGTGAACAGGTGCACAGAAGCAAAAACAGATTATATCCTCTGTGTTTGTAAATGAGTGGATGTGTTCCATCCTTGTTTTGATTGATGGAAGCTTTATTCCAGTCAAGGTTATTCTCAATTTATTAATCATAGCTTATGTATCAGAGTAGCCAGAAAAATACCTTTCCAAATGACCTTACTCTCCTAGCAGAGCTTGTATGAATGAATTTGCAGGCTTTAAAAGAAGAAATGGGAAAGTGAGACAAGTGTTCAACACAAAAGATGATCTCATTGGTGTGTATTTAACAAGGAACCAGCCCTTTCTGCACGAACACACCTTCACAGGACGTAGATGAACTGAAGGTTTTCTGCCCTGTGTGTCAGACCTCAGTTTAAGCTCTGAATCCATCCGTGACTGCAGTATATGCACAGAATCAGAGGTATACAGCTCCCCACCTGTCACCTTTGCTAGCATGAAGAAACTGTTCAAACACAAAAAAGAAGGAGGTCCATTGTGTGTGTTACTATATAGAAGTAAATAAAAATTTTGGACTCAGAAAATGAGAATTTCTTTTCTGAAGCTGAGGAATTCTTTTTTTTTTTTATCATTATTCATTATTTCCGTAATTGGTTTTTTTGGTTTCTTTCTGAATACTGACTAGTTCAATGACCATAGTAAAAACACTGAATTTTGAAACTCTGTAAGACCATATGATTTTAAAATGGTTTTAAGACTGTAGTAGAATTACATTTTACAGGACTTATGAGAGGAAACAGCTACTGTTTTCATAGACCAAAAATCAAACTTGTTCAAGGTGTTGCCAGCTTTTTTCACAGCTATTTTGGCTTGCCTGGGCAAAACATATTGTTTCTTCTCCCCTTCAGGCAGTCACTGTCGAAAGTTGTGGTACGGTTAATTTTCCTCATCAGTCATTTCTCATGTTTTCTTTCATCTCTAGTTCATCTGTTTCTCATTTTTTTCAAAGCTTATAATCCACTATGTCCAGTATTTTTCAGGGACCAGTGGCTGGAGTGACCTCCAGTACCAGACAAATTAGGCAGGGTTTGGGGCAGGCTGCAGGGCTGGCAATGGATGGCAACAGCCCACTGCATGCTAGAACATGGCACCTTACTCAAACACCCCTAAGAAAGGGTAGAAGCCACTGGGGCAGGTGACTCAGGATGATGCAAACCAAAGAAACTATAGCCAAAGACATGTTTTTGGAAGGAGATGCTCTGTGCTGGGGAAGGTATGTCTCCAAGGGGCTGCGGCCATGGGCAGCCCATGCCAGAGTGGGGACACCCCTGAGGGACCACAGCCCATGGGTAACCCACACCAGAGCAGGGACACCCCTGGGGGACCATAGCCTGCTACCTGGTTTGCTCCTGACTCTGTAGAACTACTTATTTCATTTATTTTTGCTTTTAAAGTTTTGAATTGTAGATCACTCTGACAGGTAGGAACTCTGAAATGTCTTTTCAGTTAACTGCTTTTTAAGTTGTGTTTTAGAGTATAGTCCCCATCTCATTCATCTCACATTAATTTTTAAAAAAGGCGAGAACAGCGCATTTTCAGACAGTTACACATGGCAAATGAGCATTCATACAATCGGATGAGTCCTTGCAGAATGCTGTGAAGGATTTTTTTAGTACACTGCATGAGTAGCAAACATGCTATCTAATAGCAAAAAAATTCCCTGCAAGCATGGGACAATAATTGTGTATGCTTACTACAGGTAATGAAGGAGGGCATTTGAAAATTCACCTACAACTCCATTGTAGCATTTTAGGATTTCTTCCACTCCCACACTCCCGTGGCACTTTCCTGGTCTGATCTTGTGTCAATTCACACAGTTCTCTTCCTCTCCCATCATTCACTTTCAAAGCTCACAAGCATCAGGGGAAATGCTTTTCTCCAGAGTGGAAGGAACCGAAGAAAGCCATCTCTTCTGACAAAGAAAGATGTTCTCTTGAGGGCAACACCTCTGCATTGGATTTTGAGTGCAATAACTTTTTTTCCTTAGGATTTATTTTCACTCATGTGTCTTCAGTGAGTCAGTTCAAAGGATGGCCTCACAAATGATTGTGTCTTTAAAGTGAAAGAGGCATCACTGTATGCAAGCGAAGGAGCTCAGAATTCCTGTTACTGCTGCTGGAGACCATGAATCATGGTTCTGCAAGCTTGTTGTATAAATGTTTTCTTTATACCAGTGTTCATCTTCATATGGAAAAACAGAAGGAAGTGGTTAAAGGGATAATGAAGTGTAGAAATCGTAGAAACTAAGAGTTCTACTTAGAGGCTTTGTCATTCAATTGCAATGCGCAAAAACATGAAAACTCAAAGGTTTGGTCTTGTGCTATATCAACAGCTCTTCTAGGCTTTTTCTGTGTTCCTCTTTTGCCTTTATCTAGAGTGTTGCCTGTTTGGTTGCTCGCTTTCAAGTCAGGTGCTCAAGCTGGCGTTTTCCCTTTCCTATTTATCACTTTAAAGAGCCAAAGTTTGTGCTGTGTGTTGTGGAGACACTGTTTTCCATCAGAAACGCTCTGGCAGCCTGGAATTCCTGTTTACACTGCCTGGCTGGCTGCCTTACCAGCTGTAGTTTGGTAGTTACTGCAATTAATTTACGCATAAAATAAAGGCTTCCCTGTGCACTGCTGGGGCATTTTACGCCTAGCTGGCAGAACAAGTACCTTTCTAATTGCAATGCCATTCTCGCACTGCCTTGTCTGACCTTGCTGATAAATCTGAGTCAGAGAAGTGTACAGGAACCTGTAATTTAGAAACTGTCACCATTCCCAAAACACTGATATCAGAATTGCAACCTTCATCAGTTTGAAAGGGAAAATTCTTAATGACTCAAAGGTAACCTTTTGTCAGAAAGGAAGGAATAACTTTGGGAAAATCAGCATTCAAAGACAAAATTTCATGTGGAAGAACACATTATTTTGTTGTTTTCTAAGTATTGGTATTGGTTTAACTAAGAATAGGTTTATAAATAATGGCTTGATCCTGAATTCAGAAGCACATACCTATAAACTCCCATCTACTTATTCATATTTCAAGCAATCTAACTTGCTTTCCTGTGATGTATACCTTCTGGATTCAGAAGAAAAAATGTGCTGCATATGATCATTTGGCCTCCTATAACATATCTAGCCCAGATTCAAAAATAATCTTTTGTGTGATTATATGGACTTGTAGGTGCTTGACTGATACAAAGGGCCGGCAGCAGTATTATCACTGGGTTGCCAGAGCATTTGAATAATTTGTAGTCCCATATTTACAAGCACTTGACCACTGTGCAAAAAATGTGCAGGATCCTGGAAATTAAAAAAGTACCAACAGCTGGATATCTGAGCCTATCTGCTTGTTAGGATGCTTGCTTAGATTTTTTTTATTTACACTTGTGTTTCTAGGTTAACTTTCCCTCTCCCCCCCTCTTCTGAGGCATGTTGATGCAAAAAGTATTGGGGAAATCCTGGAGTTATTCCTCAGGGTGTGCCTACTGGATGCCCCTCACAGATGAGGATGCCAAGTTTGTGAATCTCAAATGGCTTAGATACGGCACGTGAGCCATTTCAGTGCCTTGGCTGAGTGGTGGATACGCAGTATTGAACTTCCATGTGTGTGCCACAAAACTTTTTAGACATTGAATCAAGATTCCTAAGTCAAGATCATCAATTACGTTCAGCCCGCTCCTTTCAAGCCTGAAATGACAGGCATCTTGGGAGGGTGGTTTGACCCATGTATGATCTATATTGCTGTCTAGATCCTATCTCCTATTGACATGAAATATCCTGATCTTCTCATTTGCTTAAATCTCTAACTCCTATGAAATCTCTCTGTGTTACACATTTAATCCTGCATTTGGCTTTCTACCTGATGCCCTGACAGAAACCTTGGAGGCATAAATTGTTCAAACATCAATTTGAGACTACTGAAAGAGGAGTTCAGTCTAACCAACTAGAAATAGATTTTCCTAGATTTCAGATTCTTTGAGAAAAGGGTTCTTTCAGTGATTGTTTCAATGTTACCTAGCAGATGGCCTGACCTTGGCAGGGGTTTCTAGACCTCTTATAAGAGACCACATGTTATTAAAACCAGTAAAGACATCAGTGAATGGAGATGCAAAATTTATGCATCTCAGAATCAAAAGTCTGGAAAAGCACTTGCCTGGATTTGACAAATTGTGAGTCACTCTTTTGCTATGTTGAATCTTTAACAGCTGACTTCAAAATAAAAGTTATGAAATTATGTAAGTTGTGAACAGCATGCAAAAGCACCCCAAAAATGCACAAAAAACCACAGAAAATTTGCACACAAATATACATAATAATATGAAATAACATTTAATTATTCAACATGTTTCTGATGAGAAATTATCCCAATTTCATCTCAATCTTCTGCAATAAATTTTATTTTTAAAATCATAATGCATGAGAATGGAGGCTATTCTTGGTGTAAGATCAAGATGTTCTGAAAATACCATAAGAGAAAAAATGTCTGTTTTTACTTTGCAATGACACTTTTAATTTTAGGTGTCTTACTGTAATTACAAGTTAGTGAATTTTTTCACAGCAAATTTGAGTACAAGTTAAATTTCATAAATTTAATTTTTCATCAAAACAATTCAAAGTATTTCCCAGTTCTAACAATAATCTTGAGCCAAGACATTACTATTTCATTCTTTTGTCTAGTGAATGAATAAATTAACTCTGTTTAAAAAAAAAAAAATGAAATATGTGCAAGAGAATCCTCCAATGACCGAGGTAGGAAGAAATATCACGATGTAAGGAAAGGTTGTGGAAGACAGGTAACCCAGAAACAGTGATGTTTGAACTGATAAAGATCAAATGCAGGGTCTGTGCCGCTGAAAAATGTTTTTCTTTGCAGTCCTGGTCACCATGCCTTCAGATAGGAAGAGAAGAAGTGGCTGTGAAATAACACAGATTTTTGTCTTGAGCACTTGTTCGTTTAATGTCTTATTTTAGTAGCTGTAGGAGACGATTTGGTTTAGAGTTATTTCTTATACCAAAGACAGTGAAAAAACATCTGAAAGCAGGTGGAACAGAAGTAAATACAGGATAAAAATGTAAAAATGCAACTACTTACCAGAATTAGGTGGTGGTGAGACTTTTAAATTTTCAGGATGGTTTAGGAGCCTTTTTTCTCTTTTCAGCTGTATGAATTCCAATGGTCTCATTCTAACCCAGAATTTAGAAGAGGAAATAACTGATTTCTGTGTCTTCTATCTGTTGGGACCTCAGCAGCTTCACATGGTTCATTTATCATGTGAATGCATCTCTATAGACAAAGATTAGCCTGTCCTTCATTATTCACAAAGTATATACATGTGAATTCCCTATGTGTGAAAGTACCAAGAAGAATATGAAGAAACTATGTAAAACAGAAAAAAAGCCTAGCTAGTAGGACTCATATTTGCTACTAAAATTAAAAGGCTCAAAGAGATCGTATCTTATAGTAACAACATTCTTACTGATGAGTTATTCTGGAGGTATACCACACTTCAGTCGTCTCAAGTTTTTTATTTCCTTTTAACTCCTTTCACTGGGATTCCAGGTACCGAGCCTTACATGTTAAGAGGTGGCTATAAGAAACAATTTTGTTGAAAGTGCTCCAAATCAGCATCTGCATACCTTATAAAAATGCGTAACACCTTGGTGTGTCATGATCTTTTTGCCAGCACTCTGGTAACTTTTACTGGACTCCTAATTAACTCAGCCTCAAAACCAACCTTGGTATGTAAAGTGGCCAACTGAAATTCAGGCATATCACAGTAGCATGCATTTTATTTGGGGAAAAACTTCTTTTATGTATCAACATAGATGTGTGTGCTCTGTAGACATTGTGTATTTCATCTTAACATTGCAGAAGCGCAGAGATTCCAGTGTTCTTATTTTTGATTTATTGTCTTCCTTTCATTCTCATCAGTTTCCTGATGATGACTTAGAAGAAAAATTACCTGTGAAAATGAACAAAGTGCCTAGAAGAAAGAATTTGAAGGAAGGAAAAAAAAAGGGATCTCAAATGTATCATCATTTTGACTTTCCTCCTTCCTTCAGCTCTTCTCTCTCTGCTCCCTTCTTTTTAGTGCACAAGGTTCCACACCTACTGGTTGGTGCCACATGGCTTTGCCTCATGCTATTTGAATAATGTGGAAATCACAGAACTGCTAGCTTTTCCTACTAATCATTTTCTTTTATAAAACTGACTTTTAAATGAAAACTTCTTGTAAGGTTCTAGAGTCAAGCTCTTAAACATGATAGACAACTTGTTCCAAATGTCCCACTCACACAAATCAGTGTTCACCAGTAGAATCCAGCATGTACAAAACTGAGCACCATACTGAAATGTAACAGAGTTCTGAATCCTCTGCAGGAAATTTCAGGGATATAATTTTCTGTCAACATCTGTAGGATGGAGTCTTTCTCTCACATACACAGCCTCCTTGATTTATGGTTTTTATAAGATCTTTCTTCAGCATTTGCTGAAGAAAAACATTTGCTTTTCCATTTTCATCTTAATGTATCCATGCCATTTTTCCATGCTGTACAGTAAAGATGCAAATTGTATTTTCTAACCTCAAATTACCAGTTTAAATGAAGTTATGTGTGCCAGCCACCAGCTATTTATCTCTCTTTTACACCACCTGTCTAAGGTCCCATTCGGTAATCACCTCCCTCAGCTTGTTTTGCAGAGGCTATTAGATACTGCAATGTGGGGTTTGCTGCTTGCTTTGTTTTGACCTCAACTAGTAAACTTGAGCTCTGTATACTTGAAAGCGCCACACCTGTTCTGTCAGAGTATCCAAAGTGCTCCAAATAGAGCAAAGAACTTCACAGACTTCAGTAATGTAGCTCCCAGGTATCCAGTGGATGGTGCAAACACATATTTGATAATGAAGAGAGGTTTGTTTCCTGTTGGGTTTTTTTTTTTTTTTATTATTTCCAGTGCTTTTGATCTAAATAAAGCAAGTAGAGGACTGTTTTCTGACCAGCTTCTGCATTAATCCCAAGGCAGGAACTTTTGTTGAAACCCGACAAGAGGCTCTAGACTATGTCTCTAATCTGAGGAAAAAGGAATATAAAAACCCCCACGCAAATGGTGAGGGAACCATATAACCCTCGTTATGCTCCCAGTGAGCTGTAGAGAGTCTCAGTGTGATGGTGCTCAGACACAGTTTTGGCACTACAGTTTTATATAGCAACTAACAACTTTGTCACCTCTGGAAATAAGGTTACTTACAGTAAGAACATAAGTATGAATTCAAATTTCTGCTTGTAAAAAAACTTAATTTTGAATCTAAGTGCTTAATTATAGATGCACGTATTCAAAAGTATTAAGGATCATTTTTCTATGTCAAATCTGCTTTCATCTTTGGACCCTCCTGTGTGACCCTCTAACTGACAGTCTCCGGGAGACAAGGCGGTTTCCGCACACAGCTTATGGAATGTCAGATATATGGGAGAGCAGGAGGATTGTCTTTCTGATCCTTTCAGGCCTTGCAGCTTCATTATCTTAGTTTTATTTCACATAAGTACAAATGTGGCTAGCTGTCATAGAATAATTCAACTCTTTAGAGTGCTGCAGGTGGAGGTTTGAGGTGCTGACCTCCTCACCATCAAATCTACAGTTTGAGTACATATTGTATGGAGAGGTCTTCCCTTGAGAAGTGCTAAAATGGCCAGTCTAGGATTGCACCAACTTTTTCGCTTGTTTTATACAACTAGAAAAGGTAGAAAGGACAAATTGATTGGTCTTCAGTGTACAGATATTAATTATGAACATCTTAATTGAATCTCCATTAATTTGTTTCTGCCCTCACCATCTAATTCTCATAGTTAGAATCTCCTGGCATATGTAAAATATGCATGGTAAAAAATCTTCTGCAGACGTTTGCAGATATATCAGGAGGTAAGTCTGCCGTAAAGGTTGTATTAAGCTTTTCAATTAAAACAGACATAAATTTCTCTATTTCACACTTTAATGATCAAATGTAATCTTCAAAGTTTGTAATAGCCATTAAATTTTTCTAGAGCATTTATAAGCTCAAACAAACTGTTCCATTAGTAGCTGAACTAATGAAACTTGCTTTCCTATTGTCATCAGTCTTTGCACATCAGCCCCATATTTGTATATTTTGTCATGCAACCACCACAGCAGGTAGTGTAGTTTGTCTGGAGCTGTGCACCAGCTTCATGGATAAATAACTTTTCTTTTTTGTTTTCCTGTATGTTGGCTGTTGCCTCTTGGAACAGACTCAGACTGAGCTCTTTCTGATTTTCCATTACTAGGGGAGAAGTAGCATCTTTCTCTTCTCCCTAGAAGTAAATCTCTATTGGAGGAAGAAAAAAAAAAAGACTTTAATATCCTTAAAACCTTGTCCACTTCCACATGTGATTGAAATCAACCTATTGAGGAGACAGACAATAGAATGACTTCAGTTTTATTTTTTTAGGAAAGCTTACTCAAGTCTGGTATGCTCTATAAAATTATCGAACTGAGCAGGCATCTGGTTTCGAAATGCAGCTTTCAGGGAATCACTTTACTTTAAATGTAGGTTAAGAATTCCTAAAGTAAAATCCTGTCTGTATGGAACCTGGTGTAATTTTTCTGTTTGTTATCAAGTGAACAGAATTGGGTGCTTTAGGAGGAAGTTGAATTCAGCTGTTTTTAATGTTGCTGAACTTTTGCTTTGGGATGGAAGTAACTCTGACTTGTTCTCTTCTGACTCAAAAATGAGTCTGTGTTGAATGATTCAGATACTGACATTTAGTCAAACAAATCCATCCACAGTCATCTATCATCTGCTAAAATTCCCACCCAACTCCATCTCTTTAGGCTTGATCCAGAAATTCTGTGCAACAAATCTCTTGTAGTCAAGGCCAAAGCTGAGTTCTGTATTTGGAAGATACAGCTGGGGCGTTGTTTGAGAATGGATCTGTTTTGGACCTGTTTAAGTTGATGGGATTTTACCGTAGATATTTTTGTAGGGAGGAACTCATGTGGAATGCGTAGTGCAGCTGTGAGCTCTTTGACTGTGTTAGGGCTGCATGATGCTTGGCAGCCCTTCCTAGTTCAGGTTGGTGGGGCAGCATTGGTGGTTAGTCTGCCTTACCTGCTTTTAGGTAGAAACTGAAAGAACCTCTTACCACATATAGTATAATCACGCTTCTTCTCTAACTAATTCAGTTTTCTTTCTTGTTCTTTCAAAACACTCTGAAAGGCGAGAAGCGACTTTACAGTGTCTGTTGTCCCTTGTTTGCTGCTGCTTAGAGATCCCACACTGAACTCTTAAGATTAAGGAAATGTGCCATTGTGAATTTCCTCTTGACTGTTTAGATCTGTGTTTTCATAAAACCAAACTATATGATAGAAACTGTTATAAAAAAAGATACGTAAAATCCCATTTTCTGTGACGTTTGAGGCAAACTAAAGACATCTTTGACCTGAAGGAGTTCTTTTTAACTCACAGTTCCATTCTAGTTTCGTGATTTGAAAATGCAGGATTTTAAACTAAAGAAGTTATTAAATTACAGCAGTGTTTCAGTTTTTATGGGGATATTTATTAATTCGCAGCAATAACATTATTTGCAAATAAAAGATATGCTAACACTCTGCCTTTCTGCTAATGAACGCGGTCTCCCAGAAAAATAATTTGAGGGCTGCTTCTGTTCTTTGGATTTGGTCACGTGTCCTTGTCCTGTCCTGTCCCCCGTCGTGTCGCGTCCCACTTCCTCCACCCCCTCCCCATTCTGTCCCGGATTTAATCGTAACTGAACAGAGGTTTGTCCCAGTTGCTTGTAGAAACCCCACGTGAGAGGGCTTGTGGTCTGACAGGAAGGCAGCTACTGCACCTGGTGCATGGCAGCGCACCCGGTGCCAAGCCACAGTGCTGCGGATGCTTTTGCACCTTTGGTTTCCCCAAGAAATGTGTTTCTCCCTGAAGCAGTGACTCTTCCGATTCAGACAACAGTTTGTGCTGCAGTAGCTACTTGAAAGCAACAGTCACTACACACAAAGTAAACTGATAAGAAAACTAAAGATTCAAAAGCCAGAAAGATTAAAGAATTATTTTTTTCCTGAAGCCTCTGCGCTGTGAAATACGAGTGCTGGAACCACTGTCTCAGGCTGGTTGCAATTAGCTTCCAAAGATTTCTAGGGGGTTGTAATTTTTTCTGTGAGTTTTTGTTTCTTGAAACAGTACAGTAATTAACACTGATATTGCTGAGGGGTTTGTGTTTTTATTTAACGAAAAAAATCCTCTATTACTCTGACAGGTGTATGAGCCATTTTGTCAAAAAGATTTCTTTGAAAAGGAATCAGCGTGTTCTGTTGTTTTGCAGAAAACAACTGTGATTTCGAAGGCAAGAGCAGTTACAAACAAAAGGCCTTCATTTACATTCAGGCATCATTGCTTGCATGACTATATGAAAGAAATCCTCTTTTAAATGTATATTTCAAAACTGAGGGAAGAAAAGCAATGCTATCCATGGATTTAAAATGTGCTCTTCTTAGTGTTGAAGAAGGGAATAATTTAAAATCATATTGAAGTTTTAAATTCTCCTAAACCTCATTTGCTGGTGCAATCTCTGCTGACAGTCCTCAGATGGGAAGTTGAGATTTTAAAACTGCAAGGCAGCTGGAACATGAAACCTTACGCTTCTTACAAACTCCGGTTGGTCCCAGGAGATACAACTGAGACTGGAAATTTAGATCTTGGGAGTAATAAAATGCTTGAGTGGAAGAGATTCCAGACTCTGGAAGGAGATAGAGATAGGAAGTGATTTTCACTTAGATACCACTCTCAGACAAAGATATACAATGTGATTTAGGACTGTGTGTGGTTAAAGGTTAGGAACTGTATTTTCTTTCTGCAATTGCTAGAAGGCAAAGGTTTTGAAGTTAGGTGATGACTGTTTTTTGGTTTGATGTGGTGATGATATTTTAATGTGGTAGTGAATTTTAATAGCTTGTTTTTTTCCTTATCAGAAGGCAGAGGGAAGGAAGAAGCTAGCAACTATGATACCACTTCAGTTGTTGGCACTCCAATTTCAAGTGTTTATTTTGAAATAAAAGCCTCGTATGCTCATTAATATTTTTCTTGGATGTTTTAAAGAACTTCTTTTGGTGTTAGAAACTAACAGAAATGTAATAAAACCAAAAAAACCTTCAAGTGTTCTATTAATTTAGCATTGTTCATATTGCTACCAATGTTTCATTTTATTAGGCTGCCACTTAAGAACTGACTGTGAATTCCTGGGCACAGATTGGAAAAGGTGCCTATTTCCTTTTAATTTCCAGAAAGATCTAAGACTCACTTTCATCTGGTTTTCTCCTTTAGCTGTAGACTTTTAAGATTTTGTGATTTAAGTAGTCTTTTGTACACTTCTATCTTGAAATGGGAGGTTAAAAATACTGCAATGTCTGGGAAAACACCACATTCTTTATAAAAAGATTTTCGACCCTCTTTTTCTTAATTCCTGGGGTTTTTTTGTTTGAATTTGCTGCTGCCACCTTATTCTGGCCTGTAACTCAAGGATCTTTTTAGCCTTCTTACATTTCCATGCATATATCCGATGTTTCAATGATAACTCTAAGCCAAATTGAAAATGAGTTGTTATTTTTAAGCTTTTCCTAGAAGTCAATGTGAATTTTGATATTCACCTTTGAGGCAGTTGTTATCATGTCATGTGCGAGGAAAGCCGCACTACTATCCAGACAATATGAACAGGTGGCTGGATCTTTTTAACTTTTAATTTTACATAAGCCCAATAAATATAATTTATGCAGAAAACCCTGTGTTTATAAAGCTAACTTTTTAATCCTAATTTCCTTTTCCTATTTTTGAGGAGTACAAGGTATCTCAATCTCTGTCACATGTAAAAATTTCGTTAATGAAATGAACTAGAGAATGTTTAAAATGTAGTAAGCATTGATATTCAGCATCTTCATTAGTATTCCTTTGCAATTCCTAATCCATTTCTACTGAAGTCGTGGAAAAAGAATATATCCCCCTAGAGGTAATCTAATATCTGTGTGCTCCCATAACTATTAACTGATGAAAAAATACCCTACTAGCAAATGTAACACTACTGTATGTTCATAAGGCTGGAAGTTCAAATTCTGTGATTGTCTAAATTTAAAATAAGTAAATTATTATTTTGTCACATATTTTCCAATCAGTTTATATGTATAAAATATTTTTCATGTAAAGGATATTCGCTTCTTATGTATTGCAGTAATTCATTATGCTACAGAATCAACTCTTCACATTTTATTTTTGATTGAAAAATTTACTTCTCAGCCACCGTAAGTTTAAATACTGTCTTTCCCTTTGAAAAAGGCAGAAGGGGGAATTCTATGAGGTGGCGTCTTCTTTGACTAGAACTGATCTGTGCTTTTGAGTTTCTTGGTTCGTGGTTCTCTAAATAGAAGCTGTATTGTTGGCTCTTTAGGTGTAAATTAATATTATTTATCTGCTTTAAAGACATTTCAGAAGTGCTTGTGCTACACATGAATGGGGTACTCTTTGTCTGCAGTCCGAAAACAAGACAAACAATCTAAATAATTTTAAACATCTGCATGTTGTAATTAAGGAAACACATTTCCTTTAATTAATAGCCCAATTTTCTCTTGTGGTATCCAATATACTAGATATACAGAAATTTCAGTTCTCCATCCAATATTTAAAAAAATTCCATTTTGCATTTGAAACAGGTATGCAATCTTGCTGTGTTTTTATTTCTGTACTCAACTGCAGAGTATCAGCTCCAAAAGAATAATTCTTTTGAGCTATGATTCACAAGTCTCTGTATATTCTCGGCCTGTGTTCAAATTGATTAAAAGTTGCATCCTTCAAGAAATATGACACCTGCAGCCAACTTTTCTCCATTCCAGAATCTGTTAACAGAATAACAAATATGTGTAAAGCTTTTTATCTCAAAAAATATTAACAGAAGGATTTCAGGCTGTGTTTGAAGAACGAACTTTTGAAATTCTCTTCCAGTCTTATTTAGTATGATCTTACAGAATACACTGCAGTTGACTAAAATATTTAATGACTTCTATCTAATCACTGTGAGTATATAGTTCTGCAAGGACTCAAGGCAACAACAGCATAGGACTATCTTGATTTAAAAGCCACTGTAATATATGATAAGAAAGCTGATCACCAGGACCACTGGAGGCCGGGTTTATGTGATTGAACTAGGCCTAATATATCAAGAGTCCCTGTTCAGAAATTGACAATCACAACTTCAGCACCTGGCAAGTTCTTATTACCAAGTATGGGGTTTGCTCATGACCTCGCATCACCATCACATCTGGAGTTTCAGGTAACTTGCTGCACTATGCTGCAGTATCGATCCCTGGCAAGGGTTTCTGAGATGCAGCCTGAACTCTGGTGGAAGATAGGCTTTACTGGTGTCCTTAGTGCACTCATTGTCCTCATGATGTACCATGATGAGCAGTCTCATGTGCAGACCTAGAAGAAAGCTAGGAGGTCCATAATTGTCACTGTAGCCACAGTTTACATTAAGTTCCTTCTCAGCCTTCTGCTGCATGGGGTCACCGCAGACCAGAAGACAGCTGCAAGAGGAGATGAAGCAAGACCAGGGAATGCTGGCCAAGCTTAGATAACCAAGGTACTGACACCAAGTGTCCAAGTTCCTTCCAGTGGGCATGGAATACAGCTATTTTTTTGTACAAGTATGGATTGATAAATGCTGTGCTGCATCACAGGTTGATCAATAGATGTAGTTGTTTCTTTGCGTGTTAAACCAATCAAGTTAAATATGACAAGCAGAAACATCTAGGAAAGGAAGTAAGTGTGGGATAAGTAAGCTGTTTAAATAATAGTAACAAACACACAATTATTGTTGAGTTCATCCTCTTTTCTTCTGCCTGTTAGGGTTCAGAAATCCAAATGTGGGAATAAGCGGCAGGGGAGAATTTCCCTATTCTTGAAAAACATTGTAAGTGGTTTGTATGTAACCAAGTAAAATACAAGTTTGAATTAAAGATTATATTAAGATGTAGATATTCTAGGGAAAACCATGGGTTACCATCCTTACCAGACATAAGAAGACAGTTTAATAATTTTTAAATTGTTTTTGTCCTGCTGTAGTTTTTCTACCTACTGAATTATATATCAATACATAAAATTTCCGTATCTTAATATGGTAGCAGTTTTGCTGGATACTCAGAGCATCTTGATGATGCTTGAGATTTTTTTACTTTTGGAGGAGTAGGATTTAGTTTTAAGTTTTTTCCAATCAACCGAGAAAAAACAAGATCAGTTGAATAATTTCATGGCTTCTGCAAGGGAAAGGATCCCTTTTATGTGTAAACTTAATTAAGATGCAGTTTCCAAATATATGTGGAAACCCCTGGTTGGAAACTTTCTTAAATCTACAACTTGTCACTGAGAGATTCTGTCTATCTCCTCTGACTTTTTGCCCTCCTTACAGCTGCAGTATGGAGAGAAGACATCTTTGTTTTAGCATTTATTTAAGGTGCCATCCTGGTTTTTGCCATTCAATTTCAAATTTTAGAAATTATTCTCTTCAGTCAAAGGTAAACAAAGCAAATGCATTCAAATTACAGAAACAGTCTGAAAACTTCTACAGCAGCACATCCTTTTGTGTAAGCATGTAACAGCTAGAATATGTAATTCTGGGTATTTATAGTATTGCAACATTTTTCCAAAAGTATTTAACTTGTTGACCCCCTCACTGGGTAGCCAAGTAGTAGAAAATGTGAGTTAAATTTAACCACTATTGCATCTTTTGTTCATTACCAGTAGAACAAAGTAATCACGACTCTGCTTTTGTACATCACAGTTGAAGAAAAGCACTGCTTCTGAATGCATTTAACAATAAACAACTGCGTCTGAATCTTATAACCAACTTCCCAGCATGCCCATTCTGTTTTTATTGCATGTTCATTAATCTTACTGCTCTTGTATTGTCAGTTTTGAGTGCTACTTAAATTAACATTGAGAATGTGAACCCAACAATATGTATGAGAAAGACAATAAGGAAATGTACTGTCCTGGGTTCGGCCAGGACAGGGTTAATTTCCACTGGAATTCAGGAAGGGGAACAGCCAGGGGGGCTGACCCCACCTGGCCAAACAGAGCA
>Ga0181612_113665_pt1 | contig 24873 bp, 13 predicted proteins | sample HoacroProtozoa21_FD_119630 | JGI IMG/M metagenome (GOLD analysis project Ga0181612, IMG submission 119630) | Hoatzin crop microbial communities from Cojedes, Venezuel. Combined Assembly of Gp0051906, Gp0051904, Gp0051908
AAAAAATTTTTTAATTAAAAGTTTTCCCTGTGATAGTTCCCCCCCCAAATTTGCATCCTGAAAAAAGGCCAGATATAGCCCCCAAAAACACAACTATATAAAAAAAAAAAAAAAAAGTAAAGCAGACTTTCAGACTTCAGCTCTTGCAGGTTTCACATGAGTGATTGTGGAAACCTGCTTCTAAATTAATTTGCCCATTTCAAATGCCAAAAGGAGTAAAAATTATACAGAGGATATTTATAACACATTCAGCCTTTCTAAAATGAAGCCAAAGAAAGCAAGCGTCTTGATCTAATGAGATAGATACAATCATCACCGATCTGTACAAATATTGGAAACATCATGTTTTAGTCCTCTCTGCTGATTGAAAACCAAACAAATAAGCAGTTCTATTAACCGTCAGACCATATCATAAAATAGTGATGTATGAACTGAAACAAGTCAGACTCTATTCTTCATTGTAAAGGGGCAGCTTCCTTACCGAATATCACAGTGGTGAGAAAGAAGCAATTACACATGTTAAGAAGATGCAGAGACAACCAGAAAACTGGCAAAATTGTCTTGGCTTATGGCAGTTCAAGTCACGTTGAGTGAGATTATCCATTTTAACTGCATGTTTGGCTGGATTTTTAAAGACTCCGGTATTTCAGGAGTGATTGATATCAGTTGCAGCACAAGAAAAGGCACTGTGTTATTTTAACGTGTGAATCTGATGATTCAATGGCCATGTGTTCCTGAATTCTCTTCGAGAAGAATTCAATTTCTCTCACATGACTGGGAAATGTATTTGCTTTCAAAGAAGTTATAGTGCAATGGTAGAACGATTGACATTAATTCATGATGAAGCAGTGCAGTACATACACTATTCCTACAAACACTACGAAGTGCTATGCTTGCCTTTAAAATGTATTAGTAATAACAAATATTTGTTTTACTGACAAGAAACGAACTTTACATTTTTTAATTAAAAATTGAATGAGGGTTTGTGGTTTTAAATACATCATCATCTACCGGGTATGATGAAGAGGAGCTCTAGAAGAAAAAAAAGTACCCAACTTAATACAGAAAAATTAGAAGTAATTCATGCAGCAGTACCTCAAATTCCATTTGCTGTTATTACAAAAGTATGAAACACCCCGATATGTTAATGCTGCGTCTAGGTACCCTTCAGAATGAAATATTTTATTGTGTTCATCTATACAGAAAAGGCTTGATGAATAGACCTGATGTTGTTGTGTGCCCAACTTACAAAGGCACTCGGAAAACTTTGACTCTTCAGCCATTTAATACATATATCCTAGCTTAAAAATGACAGCCTCTGCAAAACTTCGATATTCAAAGAAATATCTTCCTGCCAGTCTTTGCAGTGAAAGGAAAGGCTCAGGTAGGAATGGGCACACCCACTGGATCAAGATCTGGCTATGTAGGTAGTGGCACAGGCAGAGCTTTGCCCTCTGCGATCGTAGGACCCTCTTCGAGGAACTCTCATGATTCCCTTGAGAAAGCAAGACCACAGGGGATGCAAGTGCCCACACCCTGGGAAACACCCTGGAGCTGCAGAGCCATGACCTCACTGCGTTTACAGAGATGTGGTGTGGTAGGTCCCACTGGAGTGCTCCAATGGATGGATGCACGGTTTTTCAGGATAGACAGGCTGGGAAGGTGAGGAGATGCTCACGGATGTCTGCTAGGAAGGCAACAGAGCTGGGCACAAGCAATCCAGGAGATTTCTAGTGTGTGTTGAAGACAATTTATCGATGCAGGTGATTGATCAGCCACTCAGTGAAATGCTTTGTTGGAACTGTTACTCACCATCAGTAAAGAAATGGTCAAAAAAGTGAAAGTCAAGGACAGCCTTGGCCACAAAGACCATGAGACCATACAGTTTAAAATCCTGAGGGAAGTAAGGCATATAGCAGAATCCTAAGTTTGGACTTCAGGCAAGCAGACTTCTGACTATTCAGGGACCTACTTGGTAGGATACCATGGGATGTTGCCCCGGAGAGCAAAGGGTACCAGAAGAACTAGCTGATCTTCAAGTACAGCCTCCTCGGAGCTCAAGAATGGTCCAACCCAACGTGCTCTAAGTAAAGCAAGTGTTACAGAAAGCCAGCATGAATCAACAGTGAACACCTAACTGAGCTCAAATGTAAAAAAGCAGTACACAGAGGAAGAAGTTCAGACAAATCACCCGGGAGGAACATAGAGCACTTGCAGGGATCATGGTGGAAATGCCCAAAGCTCAGATGGTGTTCAAACTAGCTAAGGATACAAGGGGCAACAGGAATGGTTTCTGTAGGTACATTGGCAACAGAAGAAAGGCTGAGGAGAGTATGGGCTTGCTGCTCAACAGGGCAAGGGATAAATTACACCGAGATCTTCTTTCTGTCACAAGCTTTTATACATTAGGATGATTTTATCATAAAAGTGTCCCGAGACAAAAGATACCCAATTTTGACACAGTCATTCTGTGACACTGGCCAGTGTATTTAAAGATTCCTGTACAGACCCCCCTTCTGAACAGTACTTCTCTTCCAAACTTTGTCGGTTGTACCTACCTATACTGTACATTCTTTCAGAAAGGAATTATCCATTTATTATTGCAGCAGCAATGATTCTAAGATGCCTAATGTCTTTCGCATTTCTAGGCATCATTTTAATACCATTAAATAATGATCAGACAAAAAGCTTTGTGAACTATACAAGGTGTTTTGGTCTTTAGAATTACTTTAAATATATTCACTTAAATTACTGTTTTTCTTTTTATGCTTGTTATTTTATATATCCTCTGAACTCACTTCACTAGTTATGCCTTGTTTAATTTTTAATTGCTACCTTTTTCACAGCAGAGAAGGTAACAGATCAGCTCATTTTTCCCTTTTTGAGAAAGCAGGAAATGCTTTCACATTTCAAGACTGCACTGTGCCTTTCCTCCATCACCTCCGCCTCGCCAGAAGGCAACTGACTATGTCACCTCTGTCACTCACACATCATTTTGTGACTATTGATTTCCAGCCTTCCCTAAAAGTAGTTCCTCCCAACTGAAGCACGCAAAGCTATACCTTCATCAGCTGTATTATATTTAAACACCTTCTGTACTCTCTAAGCAGAAAATTCTCTCCAAGAATCTTTTGCTAATGTACCAAACTCTTCCTTGTTAAATTAGGTTGGCCTTGCTGTCTCATCACTGAACATTTTAAACTTCTTTAGTGGTGTATTTACACTCAAAAGTTCCTCTGCCTTACTCTACCAGTCTACATACACCTTTCCAAGTGTGGATGCCACTACGTACTGCTATAAGCATCTGTAAGCAATTAAGTCAGATAAAACATGGAAAATAAGTCACATCAAAATAAGGCACCTTTAAACTAGCTTTCCTGCATCCACACTAGAGTCTGTTTGGGTGCAATTTATATAGTCTCTTAAAATAAAATAGATAGTACCCGAAAACTGTACGTGTATTACCTGGTTCCTTTCATTTTGGAGGTCCTTGCTGTTCTCATACTTTTCTGCTATCTCCATCTGTTTTCCCCACACAGGCCTGTTTAACCTGAGGGCTCTTAAGTCTCATGTTAACCCTTTACATTCAACTTGGTCAACCACAAGGTCCAATATCATGAGGTATCTCAGATGTATGAGGCATACTCCTGTGGACAACCTGAACAATTTCATTTACCATGATCCAGCCTTGCGTTACCACAGCTTAGCCCTACTCATGGTAGTGAGTGATTGCTGAAATAAGAGTAATCCACCTCTGCTTTGAAGCAACAAATTGCAGATCATCTTAAATCATTACAGAGGGACTGAAACAGTCCACTGAAGGGGGTAACAGCTTTTTAAACTCTTTGAACTCAGTCTGCAAGAGCACGTAAGACTATGCCTATAATTGGCTTGTTTTTCATTGGTCTACTCACCTGCCCTACCCTGGAATGATGAACTTTCACTTCATTTACTCTGCTTGGTCCTCCGCAGATTTCACAGCATGTATTATTAGATCAATTCTGCATCCCATTGTCTCTCACTTGCCTCATAACTAACATACATCACGTGTACCATGCATTTGGATCATGTATTTAGTTCCAGCTCTGTCGGTTATGTAAGGTAGAGATGTCACTCCCTGTTCAAGCACTTACTTCTGAACCACAACCATGCCGTTTCCTATTTAAAACTGCCACCAGGAATTTCAGATTATTATATTGCTGCCCAGAGGCTGTCGTAAGGCTCCTTGATATCTATAGAAACAATATGTGTTTTCAGATCATGTCTTTATCTTCTTCTAGGCACCTAACAAACTAGAAACATTTTATTCAGAGTGAGTTTATATTTTGGAGTCTACATGAATATTATACAAAGAGGAAGATATGGGAGCTCCTAGATGCCAGTTCATTCCCCCTTTTTCAGATGCAGTGAACTGCCTCCCCAGGAATATTTTCAGACTTCAAAGAATTTACAAAACTCATCTGCAAATTCACTTGTCTTGGACTTCCCCTTCTATTCAAATCCTCCTCTTGGGGAATTGCCACTACCTGCTGATTTTGGTTAGGCTTGACGTGCACATGGAAAAGCCCAGTTGCAATGCCAAGAACGCAGCAGGGAGGAGATGCCAAAACACCTGTCTATCCACGGTGTTTTGTGCCTGTGCTTATACCTTCTGACAAACTTTAATTACATCATCTCCTGTTGTTTTTTCACCTGCCTTATTCAGTGCATAGGTGGCTGAACACAGTGAGGTACTCAGAGATTTATCCGCACAACCACCATGTAACGTTATCATTCCTGCCATTCCAACTGAAAACAGTAAAGTAGGTGACTTGCCCAGTAAAAACATTCCAAGTCAATGATAAACAGAGGAATTGAGTTTCCTTAGGACAATGTACCCAGTTGTGTAAGGTACAAAGATCTTTAAAGCCTTGTATTACAATCGTTTTCCTTCTTGTTCTTCCATTCAACTCACCATTTCGGTAACAAAAATTTTTAAACTTTCTAATAAATTATATGACTTTGGAAAAAGTCTTAGGGCAATATTTCCTTCTGTTGTACAACATAAATGCTAAAACAAGTCTATCCTTTAATATAACTTCTGCAGTCATTTAACTGCCTATTGATACTTTATTTTTGAAAAGACAGCTCCTCCAAACTTTTTTGATTGTACAACCCTACTTGTAAAAAATTTTTAAGTGTGCATTGCTATATATTTAAAAAATATTTTCTTCCCATATCCCAATGGATTGCCTTGCACAGACCCTAAGATGCACGCATGCCACCCTGGAGATCACTGCTCTAAGTAGCCATTTCAGTCTGTGCTTGAATATACGCACTGAAGCAGATTTATGCAGGGCTATGAAAGGTGCCAAATCTACTTGCTATTTAGGTTTTCTTTCCCTACCTTTGCACCCAAACAGTTTTCAAAAGAGTTCACGAAAATGCTAACGGCTGCCTACAGGAAAAAAAAGACAGTACGTGTGGAGCAAGCAGGTGTCTGTACACCCAATTGCAGTTTTTAGATTGGCTATCGGAGTGTGCAGAAAGAAGCTGTTCTGGTATGATCAAGCCTATCTTGTCAGGAAGGTGAAGGACAGTTTGGTTGTAGCATACTAGTGATATACAACCTTGTAAGTCCGTTCTTTGAAAGGCATCAGAGAGGGAAAAAAAAAAAGCTCAGTCATGTGAGAACAAAACAGGGAAAGAGCAGTTATGTCTAAAAGAGAGAAACAGAAGCTTTTAATTTAATGCTTACAGGATTTTTTTTTTATGTCTTTAGACAGGCAACAGTGTCCAACACATTTTAACGGCAAAAATACAGGGGAGTGAAACCAGGATGTTTTGGGAGGTTAAAGGGCTGGGGAGGTTCTATTCTCCCAGCAGTCAAAGGAGCAAGTTGTGTTCCTGAGAACTGAGGAGGGGATGGGATGGACACTCTACCAGCTGTAAAGCATGCCATGCAGGGCTCCAGGGTCTACAGAATTTATCTGCTGCCGATTACATGTTAAAAATCTCATTTTTGGTTAAGACAGCCACAGGTGACATTTGCTTAACCTCTACTACGAGAGGTCAAAGTGGTCTTTGAACATCTAGAGAGTAAGTCAAGGCCAAGTTCTGAGCTACACTGAATACTTTCTGTGCCACACATCAGTATACAAATTTCATCTGAGATGAGCACTGAGTTGAATCAGCCATTGCCATCGTTCCCTTGCCTAATGACTTGATAAGCAATTTAATACTGCAATGCAGTACTAAGTAAGTTTCCTGACAATGAAGCGGGAGAGGGGAGGGAATGAAGAGCACAGCCCTTTTACAATCTCCAATTCCACTTCTGCTGTGGGGGCAAGCAACTTGAAGCTTTTGCTGGGACCCCAGCTGAGACTGAAAACATGGAGCAATACAAAAAATAAAACTACCAATATGCTATACAGCTTTTCATGCAGTAAAAACTGTGTAGTGCAATATAAAATACAAAGCTAAGGGGTGGGGAAATACCTCAGCTTTTCTCTTGAAGGATATATCATCAAGGAGTCCTTAATTAGGCAGGATCTAAATACTAAAATACCCAGTTCAAGATGCTTGATTTGTATAGATTGTGGGTTTTTTTAATATATTGATTTAATTAGGCACCATTGAACCATATTTAGAAGATAAGTGAAAGCCTCTAAAGACTTATTTATTGACACCATATGGCAGTTCTTAAAAGTGATGTTCAAATTATGTATAATGAGCCTCATAAAAAAAGAGGATGCACCATAAAAAGGACTCCCAAACAAAAATGATGTTCTTGAAGAAGGATTTAAGTTCTAATATGGGATTTTCGAATCTCTTTCAGAGAGGAGGTGCCCTACAGCTAACTGACAATATTTGGGGCAGCGTTCATATTGCATGAGGTAGCTGCAAAAAACAAATTTTTGTGATGGATTAAAAAGCAATGGTATGAAGAGATAGAGAAGATGAGTCAGAGAGACATGAGAATCTGAAAGAGAACAGCAAGTGAGAAAAACATGCTGCTCAAGTGTTCGCTACAGTAAATGCATCTCTTACTTTAAAAGCACCTGCATCAACTTGCAGTTACCTGTTTTGATACCTGATACCTGACTACAATTTTCATGAAGTAAACTCTATGTTTAGTGTATGTCTAGTGATTACTAGACCACCACTGAGGTGTTTCTCTGACGTGAATTTGGTTTCATTGTTGCTCCATTTTTCAAATGTGTTTCTCAGAAAATATTAATAGTTCAAAATATCTATGAAAAGAATTGAAACAAAAGTATGTATTACGTAAAAAAAAAAAAAGATTCCAAGCTCAAGCACTCAAAAGTAGAAAAACTAAAACTATGGCTTGAGCCTGAGGTCCCTGTGCTGTTGGTGATATCTCACTGATGACACACTGTTCTTCCTGAACAGCTCTGAAAAGTCCAGGGGAAATATTTTTTCCTCGGCTAATTTTTCCACAGAACCTGTACCTTTTTAAGTAGCTCATTCTTTACCTGTCTCCCTTTGACACAAGCAATTTCCTCCTTGCTGCCTCGGTACCAGCTGGAAAAGCACTGACAGTCCAGGCCACAGACTCCCTAATCTGAGTGCATAATTTTTATGATACAGGAGCTGCCGTGGCAGAACTCATTAAAGAATTCCTGCACCTACATCTCTGGCTGGCTGGAAGGAGCATAATACCTCCTCCCTTTCACTAACAAATATCTTATCAGCACTGTGAATGGCATAACTGAACTCATCTGCGTTCGAAAACAAAAGCTGAGGCAATATTTTATATCCTCATCAGCTCACTACAGAGGCAGCAGCAGAGGAGTAGGAATGAAGAGCAATGGCTGCTGACGGGGCTGGAACAAGTATTGCTACATCTGTAACACAAAATTGTCTATTAATTTTTAATGGCAAGCGATAAGGCGATTCCTGACAAGCTCAATTACAGGCAAAGGCCTGCTCAGCCCTCGCAGTCTTGGACTGAAGGTGGTCACTCTGGGCAGAGTGGTGGATGTGGACAGTTGTCCATCTTCCATGCAAAAGCTGGGATGGACTGGAGCCGCTGGGCTCTGATGAATTGAGATACTACTCCATTTATTGAGCAGATGGCTACTTCGAGGTGAATTTTCATTGAAAAAACACACCCACATCCCTGACACAAGGGCCATTCTTTCCCATCCCCTGCACCAAACCAACCTCTCCAAAGCAGAGTGTGTTCCAGCTCTCCAATGAACAAGAGGAATACATGTGTTTAACACAGTACCTTAGCCCATCTCCCTTGCCTGAGTCTCATAAACAACTAAACCAGCTGGGCTACAAGTACCTAGAACAATTCTTGGCCCATGAGCATTTTCAATCTGAAACAAGCAGAATTACAATGAAGTAGAAACAGGATTTTAAAAGAGAAAACTTCAAGCAAGTTTTACTAAAGCCAAAGTTATTTTGGCCTATTCCAATATAAAATCCTAAAAAAAAAAGAAAAGAAAAATCTCTAAAATCACAAAAGAGGTAGGGCTGAGACTGCAAATGAGGAAGAGGGAGGTTCGAAGGCAGAACACCGCAAGGGGTAATGAAGGCAACCTGGCCTGCACTCACAGGACCTGGATGAAGGTGTGGTCAGCAAGCCTAGTACTGGATCATAAAATATCTTGCAAAAGTTGCTGATTTAAAATCTCTGTATGTGGATCTACTTAGAATATAGACTTAGGAAGGTTCACCAAATCAAGTCATGCTAAAAAAATGCTATGAAAGGTAGAGTTGCTGGTGCCCCAGTTTTCCCATTTCCCTGACATTTCTCACATTTCTGAAAACACTTAGAGCTCTTGTCCTAACAGTAGAAAGAAAATTTGGGAGAAAAATTACTTGTACATCAGGCTGACCCTTGTGAAAGTGCCCACAAATTTGGATAACTTAAGATCTTTGAGAAATTAAATAAAAGTGAGTTTGTCCGTGTATACTTTATATATATTTTTATTGCACTTTAGTAGATGCAGTCTAAAATAATTCCATCATTAGTGAAGATGATTGACTCTATCAATGTTCTCAGGTCTGATCAGGATATAATAAATATGCAAGAATCTCCTACACAGATAAATTTCATATTTCCACCCAGCGTACAAACAGAGGCTGGCTGTGCCCTGCACCAGGTACTTAATCTAGGGCTGATTTTGACAGCAGAGCTGAATGCAAGCACTCAGCTTGTAATTCAAATTCAAAGCGTACAATGGGTGGATCAGCAGAGGGAAAAAGACTGGAGCAAAGGTTAGACAGAGACTGAGACTCACGGGGAACGGAGACTAAGGCTGGGAATCAAAGAGTAGAGAAGGAATCCTGGGATTTAGTTGGCAGAGGGCAAAACAGAGAAAGTCGAACAAATGGCTGGGGTTGGTAGTCAGATAAGAATGGCATAGACTGGGTCACAGGACCGGTGTGAGAGGGAAAGAGCTAAATGCCTCCAAAAATGATGGCAGTGTGAAGGAAGTACATGGGCAGAGACACTTGCGCAGGAAGAATGCCGGAAGGGCTGAGGAAAGAAGAGCAAAATGGAAATAGGAGAACGAAGGAGATAAATTGGATGAGGTGGATGGCACAAGAATTCAGGGAGGAGATTTTGACAGGAATGCTGCAGTCCACAAAGTCTATGTGGAAGGAAAGCAAAGGGTAGTGAGATGGATAAGGATCTGGCTGAAGAGACTGGGGAAAAATAGAGTACGGCACCACATCATAAAAGCCTGTTTCCTAAATAACCTGTACAAGGTGGAAAGAGTAAGATACACAGGAAACCTTAATTAATTCTGGCATTTACTGACTTCTGTGTAAGTGACTTAAAAGGTGTCTTCTAAAACTATAAACACCTTTTCCAGGTATGCTTGTGAATGTATTAAATAAAAACAAGAACAAGAAAAGATTACCCAGTTTGTGTATTTAAGCCCTTTCCACCTAAGACAAGAAAATGACTAACGCTTAAGCTACGTAAGCACATTACACTTTTCTTTTAATCTCACGCTGCTGCTTTTTATGTGCCATTTTTACTCATAATTGTTTATTCCAATAGATATGCTACACAACATTTCTGCATATAGTAAAACAAACGACTTAACGGTTTTCTTTTGCTACAAGCTGAAACTCCAATGTGTGTTCCATTGCCATAGTCCATCACAGGCTTAAAAACATCTTCAATGAAAAACGGATTCCTTTCATGAACACACATAGCAAGATAGGCTGCCAACAAAATAAATCATCTCTCTTTATATTCTTCACATAGTTGTAAGAAATAACTTTTCTTTTCCTTATTTTTCAGCTGTCTGTAGATTTGTAAGATGTCTTACTTAGAATCTTTTGGATCTCCTCCAATGATCTGGGATCCCTTCGGGTATCTGGTATAGATTGATTTATTATAATAAAAATTATGCAGTTTATGCCTCTGAATAGCTCATGCTGTAGCAGTGTGTTGGCTCCAGCAAATGATTAATAACAAAACGGGTTCTACTGTACACTTATTGCCTGCATACACGCAGCTATTGGAATGATTTAGCATTACGAGGTCTTATGGCTAACCAGGGGCAAAAAGCATTCTTTTTTATTTCTACGGCTACTCCAACAGATAACACTGAATGTTGAAAGCAAACTGAAAAAAATGCAAAAATCTAAAGATAACCAGAAAGCAGAGAACAGAGCACCGAGTAGACAAACTTTTTCAGTTTCAAATTACTAATAATTTTCACCCACTTTTAACACATCATTTCCCATTCCTCCATTCATTTTCCAAAAAGGTTTTCACCTGAAGGTTTTCAAATGATTCCTTCAGTTGACAGACACACCTTCTAATGTTATAAAACCAAGTGAAGCCTTTTCTTACCATGAATATTTTTGCTTTATAGGTGATTTCTTTAAAAATGTATACAAGTTCTAGTGAAACATCTCTTCTTACATTAGACAGATAATAGAGACAAACTATCTGTAATACAGAAGTGTTGTACAAATATCCAGCTAAAAAGTAGTCACAAAATATTGACATTCCTTTCTCAAGAAAGTTGCCTTTCAAATTGTACTGATTTTAACTACAATGTTTACTATTTCATTGCAGAAAATGTTGTAGAACAGAATTTTCTGCACTGAGTTGTAAAGAAAAGGCACTTCAAATGTACCCTGAGGAAGTAACTCAGCTCTTTTCAAAGTCTGGCTATTAGTATTCTAGTTTGCTGCTAGGTCCAACATGCCTAAGAAATGCAGAAATTTCTTTTTTCCTTTTATCCATAACTGAAGTCTGTTGATCCAGCCTTATGGACTTAGAACATGTCCCATGAGCCAGGTATCTGCAATAACCAGAGTCAGTCACTGCCCTGAAAAGTCTACAGTCCAAAGAGGTGAAAAGCAAGCCGACAAAGGTGCAAGTAAAGGCAGAAGTGGGCCTAGAATAAGTAAATGTGATTTTATCACACAGTCTTTCAAAGGATTGCTGTCACTGTATCTAGTCCACAAAATACAGCTATGCATTGTGCAGAAGAAAAAGCATAGACAGTTTAGCAGCATCCTCGTGCATAGACACTACTAAAAGCATCTCAATCTGCTAGGAGCGGGGCTCAAAAAGCAAAGACCTAGATAAATGTCATGCACTGATTTTCTATGGAAGTATAAGATATAGACCCCTTATTTAAGAACATACATCCACTGATTTATTTGACATTACTCGTGCAGGACAGAACAGCAATAGGTAGCGCTGCCTCAGGCAGAACCTGGAGAGCATTCCGATGATGGGGTTTGTTGGTGGGAAACGCTGGTTTGTCAAAGCTTAACTTGGATTCTCAGGATTGTCCTGATTCCATGTGTCTCTGCGTGCAATAAAACAGAGACAGAGAGAAAAACTTCCTAACATATTCACTGAAGTGAGATGCCTACAGTTAAGCATGAAGAACGTACCTCCTACATGTAACTTTATTTTTACAACAACCAAAAACTTGTTAATAAACGGCTGTGACTATTCTATTCTGTGAAGAGTTATTAAAATGTGCAAATATTTTTTTCTTGGCACATCTGCCTGAGCCTAGTAACTACAACCTAAACCACTCTTGATGCAATGCTGGCAAATCTTTTTTTCCAGGAATTTCATCTCAGTACAACATCCTGATTTCCAAAAAATCAGCTGTGACTTCTCTGCAGAAAAACCTTACGAAAATTCATAAAGGGGGTCTACTGGGAGCACAGGGGAGCACATCTCTGTTTTTTCAGGGAACACAAGGAAAGTCTCAGGCTCAGTCTGATGTGGCAAGAAGAAAAATATTTGGGTATTTCAACAGTCTTCACAGAATACAACAGCAATTTATTAACAAGTCATTAGTTTGTGGGGTGTGCGTGTGTGTACACATGCACACACAGTTCATATATACACATGCATATACCGAGATGCACATTATAACTGAATACGCATGTAGATAGATACACATAAAGCATCATTGTACATCATATAAAATATTGATTTTACCAGCAATAAAACAGTTCTCTGAACTAAAATTTGACATTGAGAGTATTAAAACTAGAAACACACCTCTCATTTCTCCCTTGAAAAATATTGATGAACCTGACTCTCTCAAGGTAGATCTCTCTATGTTTGGGATACTTAGAATATCCTTCAACACAAAAGGTTTTGCTCAGTCATCTGAATGGCTCAGATTAGTCAGCGTCTACAGACTTTCACCAAAATGAAATCGATGATTAGTCCAAACTACTGCTAATGACTTAGAGTACGTGCTTTAAGGTATGACAAAGTTATCCAATACTAAGCAAGAAGGCAGAGAAAATACTTTTCACTCCACTTATACATTAGGTCCACTATAACAAGTCTCACAAAGAAATAAACTGTACCAAACTTCCTTCTCTTCTCTTCTCTTCTCCCGTTCAACATATATTTTTAAAAGGCTGTGAATCTTAGAAGGTTCAGCTCTTTTAAGAGAAAGAATGAATACTAAAGTTTGAATCTTTAAACTCGGGTACCTTCCATCACTGTGCACGCTTGTTAAATTGGTCCACTTAGGTTTTAAACTGGAACTGTGCAAAACCTAATGTTACCCTACATATTAAAAATTAGTGCTGGGAATGCTGCCAAAAGCCATACATGTGCTCCACTGGTACTTATTTAAAGCTACTGTCTTCCTCTTCAGAACATCAGTGTCATTAATTTTGAGTAATTTCATCTGTTATGACAGCAGTGAAAACTTCAGAAACCGTATGACTGACGCTGCAAAGAGTTTGAAAGAACAGATGAGGTATTGGAGCTGCCTCAATAACCTGGCTAGATGCTAGACCAATGCCTTGGACAGCCAGATCCTAGCAAATCAGCACTGCCAAAATCGAGCCATGATTGAGTTTCAAGGCTTCAATAATGCGCTGTTACATGCAGTGTCCCTGGCATAGCCATCCTGGCTTTTACACGGCACCCTCCTACAAGGTTAGGGGAGACAGAAGCATCCATTACAGGATGAGACAAACTTTCTCTCCCCCTCAGACCACCCATACTTCCTGACCACACAGAGATCTCTTCCAGGAGATACAGACTGCCTGCTCACCTGCACACAACCCCCTCCATTCCCTCGCGCCACATAATTAGATATATTCAACTGCGCAAGAAACCTCTGCAACCCACCAAACACAGGGTCTAAATTTGGCCAAGTTCTGCACACTTAACAAAGTAGTTTTGCTGTTTAGCTATGATTATTGATAAAGAGCTTCCTGCTTCCCAAAGTGCTTCTTCACAGTAGTTGTTGTAGGGATAAAATCATAGATACGTAAAATAACGTGGCTAATCAGATTCAGTATTTTTCACCCATAGCACAAAACTGTCCATTTACTATTTTTTGCAAAAAGACATCATAAGCACGTTCAGCAACTAAATCATAACACATGAAACACATACAAATCAGTACGAATTTATTGACAAGATACTGGATTCAAGGGAGCCTGAGAGCTCATTTTCTTTCTTCATGCCATAAAATAACCATACATTTAGCTTCCCTGAAATATTATTAATCTCAGACAAATTTCCCTAAAGCAAGGACTGTATTATGATGTCTTTAACGTATTGCACCAGCAAGTTTTAATACTTTCTACAACAGACAGTAAGTAAAACGTATTTATCAAGTCACTATAAAATAGAGCACACAGTAGATATATTATCCACCTGTTAATTCTAAAGCAGTGAAAAGTAAACTTCCATTTATTTTCTTATTAAGGTACAGCATCAAATCTCACCATGCAGTGAACTGAGCTGAAGAAAAAAGTAGTGTCAAAATTTTGTGCACAGTAAGTACGTGGACTTGCCTGTCCAGGAGGACCCAGAACAGCCTTTGAGTTGGTATCTACTTTGAACCACCCCCCTGCAGGAGCAACTAGAGCAATCAGCAAGAGAAATACGTTCCCCTTAATACAACCTGCTCAAGTAAACAAATATTCTCAAACGACAGTGGTACCTGGCAGGTATGTAAAGAGAACGTGCTGGGGGGGGGGGGGGGGTTGGAGAGTGAGAGCATACTTTCCCTTTTCACACTGAAAACTCCACATTACACTTTCAATGAGCTTTTCCAAAGCAACTTAGATCTACTTGATCCTCTCAATGAGTTTCATCCGAGTTAGATTTCACTTCTGAAGTCTAAATGAATGGTATTGCGCTGCTGAGAAGAGGACAGTCTCAATAACTTCCCAAGTCTGGCACTAAGTAATTTCAGCACTTTTCAGATTATTGTTCTTTAATTTGAAAACCAACACCTAAAATATTCCACAAACAGCAGAGGATCAGGGGCATACGCTACTTAATTTCAAGAGGGAAAGCAGAGAATGCAAAAGGAAGTAACAGCTCTTGTCACAGCCCGTGCTCTTGTTTTTATTCTTGTGTCAATTTAAGCATAAACGTTTAAGTTTTTCAAAGCTAAATAAGCAGCTTAGCTATCTTATTCTCCTTAGTTCTCGGTGACACTCTATGTCTAGATGTCCCAGTCAGCTTTGAAAAACCTCACACACCATAATTTCCGTTCTGACAGAGGTTCTACTCTGGATCCGTAACATTAAAATGCAATCAGAATACGATCATTCCACCAGATTTTTGTTTACACAATATTGTACCCTGGCTGAGAGTAACCTGATATTTTATGACAAAATAACCTGATATTTTATATACTTATATTTTTCATAGTTTCCATGATTTGGAAGTTTCCTCCATGAGGCTGCAGGCAAAACTATTAATCACCATCAAATGAATGATAGATTCATACCTGTCAGTATCCCAATAGCTTTTTTTTTTTAAAAAAAAGGGACATTCTTTAAATGCTTGTTTGATTTATTTGTTCCTCACAGTTCTATGCAGTTACAACAAATTGTTGATCGTTTTCATCATTCTTATTATTCCATACAGAATATCTGAACGTGCTCCTGTTGGGGCAAAAAGGAGTCTGACACTTACTTCAATCAAATCATGTTCAGGCATGAACTTAGCAGTGAGACTATCCTATAACAGTAACCCAAAAGGTTTTACAGACCTCATACAACACACACCTGCAACTTCATAGTAAAACAGTACCACTGTGGTGAGCTGCAACACAATCCCAAAACCATTCAGTACACTTTGAACGGCAAACCCCCTCCCTCCCCTCCCCAAACCTGCCACAGTACTGTCCTGGGGACAGCTGCCCAAATTCAGTGCGGTGTGAACAAACTAATCCACTTGGAAGGAGTCAGATGTTAGTGGTGTGAATGCCAGTCAGTCTGGGCACGCAGTGCTGAAGGTAGTGGGACCTCTAGGACTCTCTTTTCTTCAGTAGCACAGACAAACCTTTACAGACTGTCTGCCTAATTCACCTTTGTTACAGAAGGCTCAAGTCTTCATTTCTTTAGCAAAATATAGTAAAGATTCCACAATCAGCTACAAACAAACAAGTAAAAGAGATTTCATCTGTCACATCCAGATGTACACTAGAAATATATTTCATAACAAAAGAAACAATAGATTTAAAAATCCATTATAATTCATGGGGGAAAGGGACTGTTTTTTAAAAAACTATTTAAGGGAAGAATATTTTTGGACAAAAAAACCCCTCTATCTGCTTCTTCCACAGATTGCATTTATGGTAGTATTTCTTATTTGAAAATGATCATAATTGTATAAAGTGGTATGAACAGTACAGGTAGCATTTTATTTGAGCAGTCTTAGATTTGTATATGAAAAGAAACCTTAAAAGAAAAGATACTGATGACCACCCATTATTTCCTTCTTTACTTTCCTGTCTTTATCCTTGTTTGATATGGGGTTAATAAATACAGATAGTCTAGAAAAAATGATACATATACTGTCTTAAAAGTCTTTCCCTGGTATTTTAATAACTAGTTCGCTGTTTCTGGATTGTGCAATGTGAAGATGGCACTGAACATACCAGCCCGGCAGAATCTGGAGTCAATGCGTAACTATAAGCAGGCGAGTACTTCAGTCAAGGGATTTAGGCAAAGCACCACTGTGCTGTGCAAGTTTAAGGTCAGAAGACTAGTACCTTGCATGATTCATCTCACTGTTTGGGTAGGCTTACTATATTGACACAGTGAAACATTATCACTGTGTTGTGACTTCAAGTTTGTGGTTACGGAAGAAAGCAGTTTTACAGAGAACCGTTGGCTTGGAGCCCATATTTGTGATTAACAGGCATCATATTTTGGGCGACCTAAACAAATACAGAAGAGTACAGTCAAACTCTGAAACAGCTGCAAATTTGTATAAATTCTGTTATATTCCTGCCCTTGTTCCAGTGTTTATCTTCCATAAAAATCTGCTCTTCCACTATGTAAGATTTATTATTATGTATCACCTATTCAGAACCCGTTGAATCAGGGTGCTTTTATTATAGACAAAGGGGTGATTTCTTTACTCTGCACATAAACAAGCAAGTCATTCTGTACCATCTCTATCAGGATTTCTGCAGAATATTTATTTTCAAATTGCAGGCAAAACTTCTAGAGTCAGATAGGTATCTCACTAACCAGAGGGCTTTACATGCATAAAGAAGGAATTTTATCACCGCTTAACAACCTCGATGGAAAAATCTGCAGAGTTGCACAGAGGTGTGTGGGTAACGTGGTAGAGCACACCCTCTACCCATTCCAAAGCTACCCTTGATGGAAGATGCAGCATGCAGCAGCCCTTGTTGGCTGGGTCACGAAAGATTAATGATTAACCACCTTAATTACACATAATATTGCTGCTGGTGAATGGATAGCGCAGCAGCAGAACCGAGTCTCTGAAGCGGTCATAGTAACACTGTAGTAGGTCGTCCAGTTTTGGGTGGCACACGCTTGCCTCAAGCTGTTGTGAAAGATTCATAGAAGTAATACGACCTGAAGCATAAGATCATAAAATAACGTTTGACAGCCAGCATTTAATTTGCCTTTTTTCCAAGCCTTCTGGAAGAAGAATTACACCAGGAAATTGTAGTCATTAGCAGGGCAGCCTTATACTTAATAGACATTTGCACTTTTCTGCTCTATAATTGCCATTCTAGCCAGTAAGGGTGGGCCATTCTTCATCAATTTTATATTGTTACCAAGAGGAAATCACCTGCTCATGAGTAAAAAGGAGAACAGAGATACAAATGGGAGGAAAATCAAGGTTTTTCGTGTCTAAAAAGATGAAGGGAGAAGAGCTGGAGACAAAACTTCCATTTGCTTCCTTAACTTCATGGGTTAGGCAAGGAGCTGCCTTTCCAGGCATGAAGTTTGGATCTCATCCATGTTAGAGAAAATCCAATATTGACAGCAACTACCCTAATCTGGGTTTTGAATGATGCACCTAAAAAATTCGCACCAAGAATACATTTTAAATAAGTTAAAACTTTTTAACGTTCTTCCTCACCAGCATCTTTGTAACTTACCAAATACTAACTCCAGGCTACAAAAGAGCATTTGAAACACACAAAGACTTCCACATTGCTATGTTTTTCGAATAAATTTTGTGTGATTTCATTCTTACTGAAAATTAATGTACATGTTAGAAATTAATCAAACAGCAAAGCTGACAGAGCCCTGTTCCATTCAGTGAATTGAGTTCCTACTGACCAGCATCACTTGACATGCAGTTCTGCCAAACACTAGCAATTAGTCCACACTGGTTCAAGGAGAAGCTTTCAATGGGTTCCCATTATTTTCCTTCCCCAGCCAATCATAAACTCAGCAATAAGCAACACTCACTTTAACTCATAACCCATTTAGTAAAGAGTGCATCTGATCATGCTTACCATATATTTTTCTCTGACACTGGAGGAGTAATCATTCGGGTTCCTTAAGCAAGTCCCCAGATTCTATTGAGAATTCACCTTTATAGCAACAATCTGTAAGAGATATTGCTGTCCCATCCATATTATGCTGAAAGCCTTTTCATTTTCTGCAGGGTCTTATACTTAGAATATTTCTAGCAGTCACTGGTTGCCTTATGTCACAGACCAGAAAGATTTTTGTTTTCTGTTGTTTCTTAATACAATCAGGACGTCAGGTGTACACCACCAAGCTTTTGTCACATGCTCTAGAGAGTGCATCAGGAAGTAACAGTCTTAACCCAGGGTTATAGTTACTCTGTAAATCATACCTCTCCTGCGGAAAAAAGAAGTCTCTGTAGCACAAAGAGCACCTTCACTGAATTCCTTTCAGCAATGTCAAAACCTTATAGGAACTTCTGTTCAGAATGATCACACCTAAACAAACTTCATGGTTTTATGCTTGCTAACCAAAACTGTTGCTCTACGTAGACACCTGGTAACTTTTCCCAAAGGCATTAATGCTGAAGTGAAGCAAAACAGTAACAGAACCTTCTTGATACATCAATGGAAACAAAATAAATGAAGAAGTTAGCATCAAACGCTCTTTCCCAGAATGTTTCTCCTTATAGGGAAAGACATTTTTCTTTCATATTTATTTACCTTTTTTTTAGTCTATACATAAAGTTGAGCCATTTAGCTATTTCTCCCTGTAGTAACCAGCAAATCTACCAGTACTGCTTTTTTTTCCTATTCCACCTGTGATATCCACAGCAGAAAGCCTGTCAGTCTCCTTGCAGCCTCTGGCTTAGGGCAAAAGGATTTATCCTGCAAGAAGGAACAACAGAATAGTAAGATTCTCAAAGGTGGATCTGTGTTCTCTTATGAACTTCTCCCGAACATCTTCAAAAATCTTCCTCCGCTATTGCCACACTTGCTCTTTCATTGAGAGCAATCTTTTGACCAGGTCAGCAGCCCAACAGGCTGCTAAGCCAATGTCTGTTACCTAGTATAACGACAAGTTCTGTGTTCTCACTTTTGTTATTGACTTGAAGTTGAATCTGATGAGGCTGGCTATTCTGCCTCAAAATCTCAGGCAAAAATATTGAGGATCAGATTTTAGGAAATCTGTAGATAGCTACAAGAAGCTTTGAGAATTCCATTGTTCTTCTCTGGTTTGGAGCCTTAATACCGCCTTAAAACTTTAATGCTTGTGTCTAATTGCCCTTTATGAAACAAGGACAGTATTAGCAATATAGTTCCTTCTTTACAAAACAGGTTGCTGTGAACATAAACTAAGACTGTGAACTGACCACTGCTCAGATACTGGAGGTCTGGAAGATGCATAGAAAGCAGTCAAATAAGATTATCATGTAAAACAAATACCATGCTTATCCTGCCAACTCTAATCACTCATTAAATCAGGTATCCAAAACTTGAGTCAGTAAGCCCTGAAAGACTAGCATTTATTCTTCAGTTCAGTGTCATAAATAAACAAACAAAAAACTACCAAAAAGTTACTATACTGCCTAAAGACCAAAGTTAAAGCTTAAGACTCCAATCCCAGTCAATGAATTTGTACTTAAAAGTGGACACCTGAGATTGCTCCTGCTGAACCTCTGCCACTGAGCCTTTCTTCTCCAGCAGAAATGGGGGGGGGGGGGGGGGGGGAAGAAAGGATTTTTACACACAGCAGAGACTTGCAGCTGGGCATCCTATCCAGCAGCACACATGGCACACACATTTTCATTGCTGGGCATGTTTTATTTACAGCTGTGATTTCTTTTGCTCTCTCTCTCCCTTTTGAGTTCAAAGCACTTTCATTTTCTTCTGTGCTCTATCCTTAGCCAAGAAGAAGATTTTTCTAACAGAGAATTGAGGGTAGTGGAATGGAATCACCCAATTTTGACAGCACATTCACAATTGTTTAAGCTTGTGTAACTAAAGTAGGTAGATCTGGTGGCCTTAATGTCTTCTACTGAACTAAAACAGCTTCTTGTACTGTTGCACGTGGGAAACCTGAAGAGAAAAAGGTGAGGTGATGGTGCAGTATTAAAGTTGTGCACTTTATGTCAGAGTGAATTTTCTGTAATTATTCGAACATAGGGAGAATTCATTTACCCCATTCTGGAATCTGTTTCTTTCCTCCTGATTTTTGTCAAAGAAACCCCTTCAGTTCCTCAGTTCCTGTCGCACTCTGTCACGGTATTTATAACACTTTACTAGGGAAAAAGTATTTTTCTGTTTGAGGGCAGGCAGGACTCCCTGTACAGACAAAGCTGTATGTCGGGTCCTTTTTCTCCTATCAAGCACAAGTTATACCTAAACCTGTATAAAATACTGACTTTTTATTTCGTTGTCTGAATGGACTACACACACACACACAAAAACCCCAAACCAAAACCCAGAAATGTTTTCAGTTTAAAGACTTGCTTAGATTTGTAGAGCTTTTACTCCTTTATAAATAAAATTGAGTCAGATTTAATCATGAAAGTAATTACAAAAACAAAAATGGAGTAAGTATATAATTTGCTTTATGCTATGTAAAATTAATCTCTGGATTTGATCTTAAAAAAGATCAAATTAATATTTTTGGTGACTAAATGTTGCATTTTTAGTACATGAGCTGCACATGACAAAATGATTCCTCTCTGCTATAGACCAGCTTCAGCTCTGCTGGGCCATCCTTTCCTTTCTACAAGGTCTTTTTACTGAAAACTTTTCAAACACGCTACAAAAATGAATTTGAGTTGTGAATTTGATCAGATACCACATTCACGACTGACTTCTCATCTGCCAACATACAGATTTTAGCAGCAGTCACTTAACAAACAAGTGAAGTTGTAATTACAATTGAGGAAAACTCACATGTAGAAGAGGGCAAAGTCAAGGCTGAACAAATGACTACATTTGGAGAAGTTTCTGACTTTTGATTATCTAATGTCGATGCCCACCCATTGTCACTTAAATTTTAATGGAGCATGACTACTGCACTTAAATACACTTCTTCGTAAAAGCAAAAAGGACTATACAAAAAAGTAACATGGAAGGGTGGTGTTTTCTATGTTCAAAATTGTTCTATGGCATTTGTTTCTCATGAGAAGCAGCTATATTTATTTCAATATATAATTTTAATTTCTCCTGTCTGCTTTAAAAGTGTTTGATCTAATAAATACTGTATCTTATATTTTACCCATAACAAAGTATCATTTTTTTGTGTTTTCTTGTGACTCTCTATTGATTTTACTGTACATGACACAGATGGCTCTTCTGGGAGCCGGGTACTAAAACAAACAAGGTAAACATCATGTTTCTCCTTTCCTTGAACTTGAAAAGTTGGCATTTGTGGCATTTTTGGTACTGATCTTTAGACTTATTTTTTTATTTGCCTAACCTGTCATTACTGTGCAGAACAACACTAAAGCCCACTGAGATTCATGTTAGCCTACGGAAAGGCCATTTGGCTGTAGACAGTGTGATTACTCCAGAACTTGGGTCTCATGTGAGCAAAAATAGCTGGGTGTAGAAGGGGTTTAGAGAAGCTGGCTCATGTGTTAGTCTTCAATCGCAGTGTTTTGCTTTGCATTTTTAAATTCATGTGCTGAATGCAGTGCTTCAGAGGTAGAGCAATCGGGACTGGAACTGCAGTGGGAAATCTATTATGCTTTACAAGGCACTCTAAGGGAAGAAAGAATGACTCATGCCTTCAAAGACTGCCTACTGCATCCACAGAACTACATCTACAAAGCATTCATTTCTGTGAAAAAAATCTCCATTCTCCATTATATCAGTGACAATTCTTTCCGTTACAGCAGCACCTACAGGCTCCAGTCAAGACTGGGGACCCATCAGGCTGAATACTTCTAAGGCACATACTACTCCTACCTCGTGAAAGAGAATAAATAGGCTGGACAGACTGGGAAAAGAGCATATGTGCAGGTTGGTCAGTCTTCAGAGGCATGTCTTCTGTTTTTATATATGAAATTATCACATCTGGCACATTCCCAAATTACATATCACTTTAAAACCTTCTAGACTATGATACAGAATTTCACTTCTTAAGTTTCATCCTGACTAATTTACTTAGACTGCCCTAGAAGCTAAATCAATTTTTGTCATCTCTATGATACTGTCCACCAGCATTTGCCCTATGGAAAAGGTCTGTCAAAAAGTGAGTTCTGAAGTTGACTCTGGAAAACCACAAAAATAAATACCATGTTTACATGGCACACGTCTGTGAAAGGCAGTATAACTGTGCATGTCTCGCCTTTCAATATCCTCTGAGCAAGTCATGTCAGCATTCAGCCTGCTGAAAAGAAAAGTTGCACAAAAGAAACATGCCTTAAAGACAAAGATCACCATCCTCTGAATATGAGCTAGGTTCAAACGAACAAAAACCCAGCTAGGGAGTATGCCTGGAGATGGTAAGTAAACTTCTGCAACTTAAAAGTGTTAAAACTTTTGGTTTTAACATGATGTTATGTACTGTTATCATATACTTCCACTCTGGAGCACAGCAAACTTTGGATGTCAAAAAGAAAAATGTCCTATTTAATGAGGAGCTGTTGCACTCAGCTTATTTGACTGATTGTCTCTTCTTGCTTATATGCCAGGGCAGCTTTATAACCTGAGCGACTGCCACATGCAACTTTCAAATCAAGGACATTTTCATTTTGGGCACAAACAATTAGTTCATATTCACCACATAATTTTGTGTCTTCCATCTGGAAATGGAAGGCATCACTAAGAAAAAGTAATTTAAAATGAAATATAATCATTAGAATTTAAACGGATTTTTTTGATTTTGCTTTTAAAGACTGACATGGTTTATATTTTCTTGTAAGTGGGAATTACAAGGGAAAAATTGCATCATAAAGCATCCCATCCTTCAAAATGGAATCTCAACAAATGGCGAAGGTAAACTTTGTTTACTTTCCAGGATTACAAGGCAATTTTTTGCACAATAATTTCAATTTTTTTGGTCATAGCAGTTGCACTGTGATGCTGCATTTTGGGTTTTTTTCCTCTGGACTCAGGCAATAAAGATTTGACTGATTCTACATAAAAAAAAAAAAAAAGGCATAGTAACTAATTCAGCACACTAGTTCCAAACACAAATTGTATTTTTATATTTTCCTTTTTTAGTGCCATATCCAAATACTTTTTTTTAATGACAGTATCCATACTAGAATAAAATCAAAATAGTACAATTTTTGTTGCATGCCCACGGATCCTTCATATACTACAGTCAATTCAAGGTGAAATGAAGAAAAATATCCAATGAAAGGCAGAAGTTGTGCGCAAGAGCGCATTTGTATATGCATTATTTAAAGGATCTTATTGTGTTCTGGTGCATAGTGTGTACAAAGGCCAAAAGAAACCTGCACCTTTGCAGTGGCTACCACAGAAGTAAGCTCAGATGTACACATTACTTCTGGACAATCTTTACTACCATCAGTGGCACATGCTACCTCAAATACATCTATCTGTCTACACACTGGATGGGTTACCAGAGTCTTACTCCAACAGATATCACGTGAGCTCAGTAGAACAAGAACATACAGGATAAATATTTCTGATGTACCGAGAGGTGTTATCTCAGCACTCACCCACCTCCACATGCACAGATAGGTACAATGGCATAACAGCCTGTCATTTTACAGCTCCATTTGATGACTAAATGTACAAGGTGGCTACGAAATATTCCATTAGTAGATGGAATAGATGGAATTAGTAGAGATTTAGAAATACTACCCTCTTAAATGTACAGGAGGTATCTGTCCCACGACTGACTCTGCCAACCAGACAGTGATGCTATGCAATCAAAAGGATTGCACTTAAATCCCAACCTCTAAAACACTGACATTATTAGAATATCCTGGTACAGAGATCGGTGGAGAACCTTCTATTACACATACAAAGGCACTAAATCTACTCTGTCTTCCCATGTGAGAGGCAATATTTCCAGCTAAAAAATACAACAATAATAAAACGTAGAATGAACTCCATCTGTGGGTCAGGTAGGTCTAAGTTTCGGTCTGCACCTTTAGCCAAGTACAGTTCAGAAACAGGGAGTAAAGTGATAGGCGTTCTACCAGTGAGCCTCTTCAGCTGTGCCTTTTAATTTGCAGTCACGTTTAACACAGTATTTCTTTTGATCTCATCTCAGACAAATCCCCTTCTCAAGCCAACCAGTGGTACAAGGAATGATGTCATGTGAGATCAAACACAATACTGCACTTTTCCACTTACGACTGATTCCCTCATTTTCCCCCTTCTGACAATCTTGATTTTTCAGCCCTTCCACAAAATTTCATGCCCCTCACTGCTACCTGGGACATGTCCCAGTCTCCAAGGAGCCAAAAAAGCAAAATGCCACAGGAGAAACAACCTTGAACTTGCTTTTCTTCTTTTATGTTATTCATGCATATATGTATACATTGTTAACACTGTCTTCACAGAATCCCAGAATCTCAGAATTACAGAATGCTCGGGGTTGGAAGGGACCTCTGTGGGTCATCTAGTCCACCCCCCCTGCCGAAGCAGGATCTCCTACAGCAGGCTGCACAGGACCTTGTCCAGGCGGGTCTTGAATATTTCCAGAGAAGGAGACTCCACAACCTCC